>Ga0180732_1001061_pt1 | contig 18510 bp, 31 predicted proteins | sample KR11_01MetaG_FD_148674 | JGI IMG/M metagenome (GOLD analysis project Ga0180732, IMG submission 148674) | Groundwater microbial communities from the Olkiluoto Island deep subsurface site, Finland - KR11_0.1 MetaG | ecosystem: Environmental > Aquatic > Deep subsurface > Groundwater | place...
AAGAATTGATATTCAGAAAAAAGCTGAAGAGCTTAAAATTAAAGTGTTAAACGTAAGAAAAATTGAATTAAAGAAAAAAGTAAAGAAAGTTATGAAAGAAGAAGTGAAAGTAGAAAAGAAAAACGAGGCTGTTAAATAATGTTTATATTTGTAGGAGAAAAAAATTGTCCAAGCTGTGGAGCAAAAGGAAATAAGTGGAAAAAAGAACCAGAAGTTCTTAATTGTCCTAACTGTAATTCATATTTTAACGAATTTGGTATCGTAATTGAATCAAATAAAGAGGTGTTTTTTTGAGTAGCACACAGAAAAAACTTGCAGCAAAAATATTGAAATGTGGGGTTGGACGAGTGTGGATTGATCCTAAAAATGAAAAAGTAGTTCAAGCAATAACACGATCAGATATTAGAAGTTTCATTAAAGATGATGTAATAAAAAAGATACCGGAAAAGAAAAGAGCAAAAAATACACCAAAGAAACAACAGAATAGAGGAAGTATTAAAGGTTCAAAGGGTGCTAGAATAGGAAAGAAAAACGAATGGTTCAAAAAAATTAGACCACAGAGAAAAATGATTAAAGAATTACAAGAGAGCAATTCATTGAAACCGGGGATATATCGAAGTTTATATATGAAAGTTAAAGGTGGAATGTTTAGAAGCAAGGCACATTTACAATTATATTTGAAAGAGAAGGATCTTTTAATGAAAGAGGAGAAATAAATGTTTAGAATACAACATAAAAGAAGAAGAGAAAGAAAAACAAATTTAAGAAAAAGATTAAATTTAGTTAAATCTGGAAAAACGAGAATGGTTGTAAGAAAAACCCTTTCATCTACAAAAATACAATTTGTAAATTATAGTAATGAAGGAGATAAAACAGTTGCTTCAGCAATTTCACAAGAACTAAAAAAACTTGGTTGGACTCATTCATTAAAATGTTTACCAGCAGCATATTTAACTGGATTACTTGCTGGAAAGAAAGCAAAGGAAAAAGGAGTAACAAATGCAATACTTGATTTAGGATTACAAACTTCAACAAAAGGTTCAAGAATTTATGCTGCATTAAAAGGAGTAGTTGATTCAGGAGTTAATATTCCTCATTCAGAAGAAATATTACCATCACAGGAAAGATTGTCAGGAAAACATATTGATGAAAAGGTTGTAAAGAGTTTTGAAGAAATAAAAGCAAAAATAATGGGTTGATAAAATGGAAAAAAGTAAAACACCAAAAAAGAAAAGAGAAAAAACCAAAGAAGAAATTGTAAAAACTGAGATAGGATTAGAAGAGGAGGTAATAGTAGAGCAAGAAATAAAAAAAGACGATACTCCTCAAATAAATGTTCCATTTGGTTGGAAACCTAAAACAAATCTTGGTAAGAGTGTGGTAGCTGGTAAGGTAACTAATATTGATGAGGTTTTTGAAAACGGAATGAAGATTACAGAACATCAAATAGTTGATGTGTTATTGCCTACATTAGAAAATGAAATTATACTTATTGGTGGTTCTGGAGGAAAGGGTGGTGGATCAAAGAGAATACTTTCAAGACGAACCGTAAGAATGCATAAAAGTGGAAGAAGATTTAGAACATCTGCCATGGTAGCAGTAGGAAATGGAAATGGTTTTGTTGGAGTTGGAATGGGTTCAGGACCAACGGGAAAACATAGAGATGTAATGAATAAGGCAACAAATAAAGCAAAAATGAATATTATTCCAATAAGAAGAGGATGTGGTTCATGGGAATGTAAATGTGGCGGAACACACTCAATACCATTTGCAGTTTCGGGTAAATCTGGTTCAGTTCATGTTGATCTTATACCAGCACCAAAAGGTATTGGTCTTTGTGTAAGTGGAGATGTAAGAAAATTAATGAGATTAGCAGGAATAAAAGATATTTGGGTTAAGTCTCGAGGACAAACCGGAACTAGATATAATTCAATTAGAGCATTCGTTGATGCTTTAGGTAAATTAAATAGATTTAGAAGTAGAGAAGATTATGATAAAGCAACTGGTTTGCGAGTAGGAAGGGTTGAATAAAATGTATGTAGTAATTCGAATAAGAGGAAGAATGAGTATAACAAAAGAGATAGAAGATACTCTAAAAATGTTAAGATTACATAAAAAAATGCATTGTGTTCTTTTGAAAAATGATGATAAAGTTATAAGAGGAATGATTCAGAAGGTAAAGGATTATATTACATGGGGAGAAATCAGTGATGAAAATCTTAAATTATTAATTCAGAAAAGAGGAAGAAAGGCTGCAAATAAAAGATTGACAGTAGCTGAAGCTGAAGTTATTTACGATAAAGTAAAAGCTGAAAAGAAAATGGTTTTAGGAGCTAAACCAGTATTTAGATTATCTCCACCTTCTAAAGGTTTTAAAAAATCAACTAAGCAAAATTATCCAAAAGGAGAAATAGGTTATAGAGCAGAAAAAATTAATGAATTGCTTAAGAGGATGATTTAGATGGTTGTAAAAACAAGAAAGAAAATAATCAAATTAAGAGGTTCTCGTACTTGTGCAGGTGGACATGCAAAGAAAAGAAGAGGAGCAGGAAGTAGAGGTGGAAGAGGAAACGCTGGCCTTGGTAAACATAAAAAATCTTTAATGGTTAAAGAAATGCCAAAACATTATGGGCGTTATGGTTTTAAACTTCCTCAAAAAGTTAATAGATTAAAAGAAATTAATGCAATAAAATTAAGAGATATTGATATTTTAGCAAATAAGTTAGGATTAGAACAAGTTGATCTTACAAAATTTGGTTATGATAAGGTTTTATCAGGTGGGATTTTAACAAAACCTATTACTGTTAAAGCAAAATTATTTTCTAAAAAAGCAAAACAAATGATTGTGAAATATGGTGGAAGTATAATCGAGGAATAGATATTATGCCAAATTTAAGTGCGATATTAGGTTCAATCGCAGAGAAGCTACCAGCAGTAGTAAAGCCAGAAATGAGATTGGCTTTTAAGGACAAGGCTAAATGGACCCTAATCATGCTTGTAATTTATTTTGTTCTAGGTTCAATAAATATTTGGGGAATTGATGCTAGTGCAGTAGCAAGATTTGAATTTTTAGAAATAGTATTTGGTTCAAAGTTTGGATCACTAATTACATTAGGTATCGGTCCAATCGTAACAGCATCTATTATATTACAATTATTGGTTGGTTCTAAAATAATTAATTGGGATTTACAAGATCCAATTGATAAAGCAAAATTTACAGGTACACAAAAAATACTTGCAATATCATTTTGTTTTATTGAAGCAATTGCATATGTTGCAGCTGGAGCAATACCGCCTCTAAGTGGATCGTTTGCCGTAGTATCATTCGTAATTTTACAATTAACATTTGGTGGAATTTTAATTATGTTTATGGACGAAGTTGTGTCTAAGTGGGGTATAGGTTCAGGTATATCATTATTCATCGCAGCAGGAGTATCTAAAACAGTTTTTGTAAGAACGTTTATGCCTCCAATACAAGAAGCATCTGGAGGAATTATTTCAATATTTATTGCCTCTTTAGGACAAGGTATGCCTACTGAAGCTTTCTTATCACTTTTACCACTTATAGCAACAATTGTAGTCTTTCTAATCGTAGTCTTTGCTCAAGATGTTAAAATAGAAATACCTATGGCTTTTGTAATGCCGTTTGGTAAATTTGCATCAAGAAGATGGCCTTTAAAATTCATTTATACTTCAAATATTCCAGTAATTTTAGTTGCAGCAGTTCTCGCGAATCTCCAAGTGTTTGGTAGATTATTATTTTCAAGAGGAATAACATGGTTTGGAGCTTATGATCTTTCAACAGGTTCACCTATATCTGGAATAATGCTTTACGTCACAAATCCAAGTTCAGTTAGTTTAATTGTTTGTACAGTTTTAGGTGGGGTGTTAGCTTTAGTTTTTGCATTTGCAGCAATTAAATTCTTTAAAAAACATGCATTAAAAATGGCTGCACTTGGTGGTTTAGTTGGATTAGGATTGGGATACTTCCTTGTACTAACTTATAATTTGCCAGCAATAACTAATATTGAAGTAATTAGATCAATAACTTACATGAGTGTTATGATTATTGGTTCAGTTATATTTTCAATGTTTTGGGTAATAACATCTGGAATGGATGCTAAATCTGTTGCAGAACAATTTAAAAGTTCATCAATTGCTATTCCAGGATTTAGAAGAGATCCAAGAATAATTGAACGTGTATTAAATAGATATATTCCATCTTTAACAATTTTAGGTGGTGCATTTGTAGGATTTTTAGCTGGGTTTGCAGATTTAACATCAGCTCTTGGTACAGGTACTGGTATTTTACTTACAGTTATGATTGTATTTCAGTTTTATGAACAAATTGCTTCTCAACATATGGAAGATCTACATCCTAGTTTGAGAAAGTTTATGGGTGGTAGTTAAATGAAAGAATTTTTAAAACCAACTAAGTGGAAAAATATTTTATCATTTTTAATATTTTTAATATTTCCAGCAGAATTTCACGGTTTTTGTTTAGCATATGTTGGTGCATATTGTCCAGACTGGACTTTTTTTGGCGGGTTTCAGTATTTAATTGAATTTTTTGTTTTAATTGTAAGTGGTATGACGAGTAAGATGATTTCATTTACATCTTATTTTAATGATGCACTAAATATATTACCTGCAATAATTATGATGTTCTTCGTATCATATATTATTTCAAGTATAATTATACATTTATATGAAAGGAGGAAGAAAAAATGAAATTAATATTTTTAGGCCCACCAAACTCAGGAAAAGGAACTTATGCAAAGAGGATTGCTGAGAGAACAAAAACAACATATATTTCTTCAAGTGGATTGTTTAGAGATGCGGCAGACAGAGGGATGGAATTTGGGAAAAAAGCAATGGAATATATAAATTTAGGCAGACCAGTTCCAAATGAGATGGCAATTGGTGTATTGATTGAAAGATTAAATCAACCAGACTGCGCAAATGGATTCATATTTGATACTCCTTACAACGCTGATCAGGCTAAAGAGATAGATAAGAATGAAAAAACAAAGATAGATGTTGCTATTAATGTTACAGTTCCCGAAGAGATTCTTATTAGAAGAGGAGCTTCAAGAGTTGCTTGTAAAAAGTGTGGGACAACTTATAATTTATTAACAGTACCACCAAAGAAAGAAGGAGTTTGTGATAAATGCGATGGTGAACTTTATCAGAGAGAAGATGATAAAAAAGAAAAAATAATTATAAGGCTTGAAGAGTATAGAATACGAGCAGGCCCGCTTGAAGAGTATTATAAAAATACAAATAGACTGGAAGAAGTTAAATGGGACAAAGAACTTATTCCAGAAGGGGGGACTGATGTTCCTATTGAAGATATGATTAAACAAGTAATGGATATATTAGAAAGGCTTAAAAGCTTTCAAATTAAGTGATGAGTATGGCAATACAAGAAGCATATTACAGTTTCCTAAGTACAATATTTGCTCCACTACTGGCTTTACATCCAGCAATAGGAGAAGGAATATTAGCAATATCAATTGTTTTTGTAATAACACTGTTTTACAAGTACTTAGTAAAACAAGATGATATGAAAGATATAAGAGATCAAATTAAAGCAAAGCAAAAAGAAGCAAAGGAAGTTCAAAAAACAAATCCTGAACAAGCACAAAAGATGACTTCAGAGATATTAGCTTTAACAAATAAGCAAATGAAAATGACATTTAAACCAATGCTGGTTTCAATGATGTTTGTTATACTATTATTCCCTTGGTTAAAATTAGCTTTTGTTGGCCCAATTGTATATTTACCAGTTGAGATACTTGGAAGAGCAAGTTTTGGATGGTTCCTATGGTATATAGTAATATCAATGCCATTTTCAATGGCGTTTAGAAAACTATTAGGTGTTATGTAATGAGAAGAGCAGATAGGGGTAAGTTGAGAACAAAGAAAAAAACACCTTCAGGTATAACTAAGTGGGTAATGAAAAAGAGAAGAGTTTCACATGCAAAGTGTGGAATTTGTAAAAATAAATTAAATAGAGCTAGATTAGATAAAGCACAAGTTAGTAAATTAAGTAAAACACAGAGAAGACCTTCTAGACCATATCCAGAATTATGTTCAAAATGTATGAGAGCTAAATTAAAAGGATTGGTGAAATAAAATGGAGAACGATGAATCTGGTAATCATAATATGGGATTAGCAGGTACAAAGGATAGAATGACAAGAAGACATATGCTTCAAAAAATTAGTAGCATTGCTGCTTTAGAAGATGAGGGATCAATGCAGAAAATACAGAGTCCTTTAATGTTTACAAATTTTGAATACCAGGGTGGTAAATATTCTATTGAAAAGGGTGTTCCATATATTTGTACTATAAGTGGAAATAGATATCCAATATCTGATGTAACTATGTCTAAAGAAGTAATGGATTTTTATAAAGATAATGTAAAAGGTGAATAAAATGATATATGAAAAAGGAAGAGTTTGCTTAAAAATTGCAGGACGAGAAGCAGGAAATTATTGTGTAGTAGTTGAACCTGTAGATGAGTCATTTGTTATAATTACTGGTCCAAAAGAGATTACAAGAGTTAGAAGAAGGAAGTGTAATGTTGAACATATTGAACCAAGTGTTCATAAACTAAATATATCTTCAGGTTCAGATGCAGATGTTCAAAAAGCTTGGAACGATTCTGGGCTAGTTGAAAAGTTAAACATTGTTCTTCCAAGGTTTAAAGTTAAAGCTGGTAAAGCTTAACTTAATAAATTTAGTATTCTAAACTATAATATGAAAAGACTGGGGCTATTAGTAGTATTTTTTATATTAATTTTAGTTAGTCAGGGTTTTACTTACAATGTAACAGCAGAAGGACATTACTGCCACAACTGTACTGATTGTGAAGACGCAATAAATAATAATACACATGTTCTGAATACTACTTATTTGAATATGAGTATTTCAACTGTATCAACTTGTATTAATACTCCTGAAAATTTTACAAACATTACCTTTGATTGTCAGGGTTATAGCATAGATGGTGATGATGGCGGTGGCGATTCTGGAATATATATTGACGGAAAAAATAATAATACAATTCAGAACTGTATAATAACAGACTTCTGGTCTAATATTATACTTTACAATTCAACAAATAATAGTATAATCAATAATACAGCGAATTCTGGTGGCGGTGTTAATAACCAGGGGATTTATGATTGGAAAGGTGGAAACAGTACGTTTATCAATAATACTGCCAATTCGAATGCATTTGGTATATGGATACGTTCTGGTAATAGCACATTAATAAACAATACTGCAAATTCAAACAGTGATACTGGGATATATATTCAATATAGTGTTAGTAATATATTTAGTAATGTATTAATTAATAATACTGCAAATTCAAATGCCAAATATGGTATCTTTCTCGACGGATCATCTTATAATACACTTTTTGGTAATATTGCAAACGAAAATACAATATATGGAATATATGACTATCTCAATACTTACAATACATTTACTAATAATACTGCTAATTCAAATTTAGATGCTGGGATAATGGTCATGTCTTCACTTTCTACATTTACTAATAATACTGCTAATTCAAATTCTAATGACGGGCTGTATATTTATGATACTACAAATATTTTTTTGAGAAATAATACTTTAATATCAAATAAATATGGTATTAGAATAAAACAATCTGAAAATATAACAGTGGAAGGAAATGTGATGAATGAAAATACTTTTAATTTATATATTTGGGGCATATCAACATCAGTTTCACAATATAATCATACTATAGATACTACAAATACTATAAATGAAAAAACAGTTTATTATTATCACAATGTTACGAACATTACAATTAATAATACACATGATCCTGGGTTTGTTGGTTGTTATGGATGTGAAAATTTTACAGTCAGAGACATCACACTTACTGGAAACAGTCCGGGTATCTTATTTGCAGATACTAGTAATTCTAATATAACAAATTGCACAATAGGTTTAAACAATATTGGAGTATCATTAACATCATCATCAGATAATAATACAATTAGTAATTCTTTGTTTTATTCAAATAATTATTCATATAACAATTACGGTTTAAACAATCGTTTTTTGAATAATAATTTTTATATGACTATTACGAAAGCACCATCATCTGGAACATGGTATTCTTATAATTACACAGATTTTTCATTTATAATTTCAAATTTATATACAAATACAATAGATGGAAATACAAGTGCTTCATTATATTTAGATGGTGTAGCTGTTAGAACAAATACAACAATTTATGGTGGAAATACTACGAATTTTACATATAGTGTAACAGCAGCAGGATCTCATACATATTATTTTTACATAAATGACACCAATACTTCAAATACATATACATCATCGTCACTATCATTCGGAATAAAATATTCAAACAATGTTGCAGGCTGTACACTTGCAGCGCATTGTCAATCAGGATATTGTGTACATGGTACGTGTAGAGAAAGCAATCCATACTGTGGAGATGGATATTGTGATTATGGAGAAACATCTTTTTCGTGTTCAGCAGATTGTGGAACTGGAGGAGGCGGTGGCGGATTACCAGGTGTTTGTGGTATAGGAGGATGCTTACCAGGAGAAGGTGCAGGAGGAATTATTATTGAAAAAATGCCAATTGCTATTGTATTTCCAGAAACAGTTATAGGAATAAAAACTAAAGGTATAGTTGGAATACCAATTGGCGGAGCAACATTACCATTGATTGAAGGAGGTTCGGGGGGTTCAGGTGAAAGTGGATTTGGAACATCAACAATAGATCCATCAGCTCCAAATTATCCAATTGCATTTGTGGTACTTGGAAAAGAAGGAGATGTAAATATTTTAGAAACACGAAAAATTGATCCAGTTGAATTTGGAGAAATAAAATGTTATGATCACACACTTGTTTCATATGAAATTGAGATTGAAGGAGAAGACAAATATTTATGTTTAGATATAACTAGATATGAAATACCAACAGACGTAATTGACGTCGGTGTTTACAAATTTGAAAATAATAAATGGGATGTAATTGAAAGTAAAAGTTATGATGGAAAATTATGTGGAAGAGTTACTTCAACACCATACATGATAACTGGGTACCAAACTAGTGATATTGAAAGAAATGCAATGCAGACAATTCAACAAATTGATGACGAAATAGGAGTTTTAGAATTAGAAGGAAAAGATACAACAGCGGCACAAGAAAAATTAGATTTAGCAATTGACGCTTATTGGTCTTGTGAATATAGTGAATGTTTACAATTTGCTGGAGAAGCTCAACGGGAAATTAATGTACAAGGACAGGAGATAACAGAACATGATGTGTATTATATATTTATTTTTGGCGCTTTTGCTATACTCGGAATCTTGTTATATATCTTTAGAAAACAGATAAAATTATAGATTTAAATCCTTTTACTTTCTTAATAAAAATATGAAAACAAAAGACTTAGAAGATGCAATAGAACTTAAAAACATATTAAATAGTTCTGAAAAGATGAAATTTATAACAGCTTTATGTGAATCTGAAAAAGCTACTATAACAAATATTCAGAAAAATTACTTTTCAGATGATTATAATTTAGTTATTACCACTTGTTTTGAACTGTTTAATAGTAATATAATAAAACAAACCAATAATGCTCATTATTATGGAGATCGAGCTTTTGAAATAAAAGATAATTGGAAAGCTGGAGCACGTATGTTAAATGAAATTATTTATGACCTACAGTTTAATAATGAATTATATGTGGAAATCAGAGACTAATTTAAACTTTACTTCTTAACTTATAGTTATGCATAAATGGTTGATTAAAGAGAATGAAGCATCTGTTAATGGAAAGTATCCAGGAGCTAGAGAGATGGAAGAACATATTCGTAAAGGTATTATTATTCTTGATAAACCAAGAGGTCCAACTTCTCACATAGTTGATAAGCATATTAAAGATATTACTGGAATTGAAAAACTGTCTCATGGAGGAACTCTTGATCCACCAGTGAGTGGCGTTCTTGTTATTCCTCTTTTAGAATCTACTAAACTTATGCCAATCTTATTATCATCTCGAAAAGAGTATGTTGGAATTGCTTATCTACATAAACCAGCGAGTGAAGATAAAATACTTGATGCTTGTAATGAGCTTAAAGGGATAATTAAACAAACTCCACCAAAACGTTCTGCAGTAGCTAGACGTGAAAGAGAAAGAGAAATTTATGACCTAGAAGTTTTGGAGATCAAGGGTCAGTACGTATTAATTAGGGTTGTTTGTGAAGCAGGGACTTATATTAGACGTCTATGTGAACAGATTGGATGGAAACTAGATATGGGAGCTCACATGGTTGAACTACGAAGGACCAAGTCTAATGGTTTTACTGAAGACGACTGTGTAAATCTTCAAGACGTGTTTGATGCATTTGTTAGTGATGATGATAATATTATTCGTGAAATTGTTCAACCTCTTGAACTTATTGGAAATGGTGCTCATTGTGTAGTTGTAGGTCAAGGTGCTATTCTTAATTTATGTAACGGTAGCCCACTTTATGTTGGTGGAGTTGTACGAGTTACATCTGATATTCAAATTGGTGATTATGTTCTAATGTATTCGGTTAGTGGTGAAATGATTGGGTTTGGTGTTGCTAAAATGACGAGTGAACAGATGATTTTAGAAAACAAAGGTGTAGCTGTTAAGACTGATAGGATTATTAAGATTGAACGATAGGTTATTTTTCTAAATAAGTTATATTTTTTTCTGGGTTAAAGTATAAAGAAAGCTTATTTTGTTTTAGAAAATCTATCCCAATTATAGGTGGAACTTGCTGAATTTCTGCTTTTTTCCGTTTCTTTTGACAATGTATACCATAAGATTAATTAGAAATCAGGAAATAAAAAGATTGAAATTACCCTATACGACAATAACATAACCGACAACCGACGATACGTTTAGTATAAATGTTTGAAATAATAAGTATTTTTGAGGTATAAATATGGGAAAGAAAGAACCTACTATAAATGAACAACTTGATGCACTTTTAAGTAAAATGAGGGAATCTAGTAGTTCATCTAATGATGCGTTAGAATTTGATTCTAGACAACGAGCATATGTTCCGGGATCAGAGGTTTTAAGCGAATTTGATCCTAGACAAAATAGATATGTAGCAAAAAAAGATGTATTGGAATTCGATTCTAGACAAAATAGATATGTTGAAAGGAAGAATGTACTCGAATTTGATTCCTTACAAAATAAATATGTCGGAAAAAAAGACGTATTAGAATTTGATAATCGACAACAGTGCTTTGTAGCCAAAGAAGATGTATTGGTTGAATATGACATGAGACAAAAGAAATTTGTTAGAAGAGGAAGTGACTAAATTAATGAGGTGAAATTATGGGAAACGAAGAAATGATTGAAAGATTATTAAAAGGCGGGGAAAAATTACTAAAAGATTTCGAATGTATTGGTTGGGGGCCTGGTCCATTTTATGAACACAACCAAGAAGTATTTGCTGCAGAAGATAAAGAAAAGCGTTTCAGAGAGAAATTCAAATCCCCAGATTTCCAAAAGATAGCATCAGATCGGGCAAATAATATGGAAAGAACAGCTGATTATCAATTTGCTACAAAACAAATTGGATTAGAAGAACATCAAAGAGAAATTGCAGGTGCTAAAAATACCAGATATGTGAATTCTCCAGAATGGCTAGAACCACCTTTAGATGTAGCTTCTAATATTGAACATCAGGCAGATTCAGATTATTCGAACAGTAGAATTAATTTTGAAACATATCAGAGAGAACTAGCAAAATCTAGAAATATAAGACGAATATAATTCCTTTCTTTTTTTAAATTTTTATTATCTTTCTACCGTTGGTTACAATTTTAACTAATCCATGTGTATTTATTATCTCACACTCCTCATAGTATCCAGATTAACTATATCTATCACATCGCCAATCTCATTGTGGCATGCTTCTGTTATGAATTCATCAAATAGTTTTGGCATCATAATTCAATTCCTCCTTCAAGCACTATTCCATTGCACAGATTTTCTTTTAGTTCTTTATGCACTCCATTCCACGATTCAAAAAATTCAATGTTTATTTTTCTTTGAACTGTCTTTTCAAACTCAGTAAGATTAGCTTTCTTTTCCTTTCTTCCGACTACACCAATGTCTATATCTGAATTGAAAGCATCTTCACCTTTTGAATAACTTCCAAATAATATTATTGTTGATCCAGCAAATTCTTTGTCTAAAAAATCAGCTAATCCTGTTTCATATATTTGTTTTAAATTATCTACTCTTTTTAGTTGAATAACTTTGTGATTATTTCTGTTAAGTTCGATAGACCATCTTTTTGATTCTTTATCTTGTTTGGTTAGAATTAAATCTTTCTTTTTCAGCTCAGGGAGTGCTTTCATCACTGCTGGTTGTGATACATTAAGTTCTTTTGATATTTGTCTTTGATTTAATACTGTTCCTACTTTTATGAATAGTAGTCTTAAAATATCTTGCTGAAGGTTTGTTAACTTTAGTTTATATGTATTAACCATAGTTTATGTATGTTAACTTTAGTTTATAAGTATATGTTTATTATTTGTTGAATTCTACTGTAAAGACATTACTGTTAAAATCGATCTGATTTTAAAAATTGAAACATAAATTTTTTATTTATATCCAAATCGTCTTTCATAATTTTTATGATTAAACCATTCTAAAATAACAGAAACAATTAAAATCTCATTTCTTTTTATTGTATATATTAATCGCCATCCATTTGGTAAGTCGTATTTCCAGAGATTTTGAGCATTGTATTTTTTGACATAGAGTTTTGGCATTAGTTTTTTAGATATGTGCAAACCTGTAAATGGATCCTTTTCTAGTTCATTAATTGCTCGATAGATAAAGTCATAAAGTTTTTTGTCTTCATTCTTAGATTGTTTAAGATGTTCAAACGCCTTTTTGATTTTTAAATCTGCAAATTTTACAACCGATTTCATATTTATCCAATCTCATTATCATTTAATAGTTAATTCTGGTCTAGACATTAATTTTTTTACTCCTTCAGGATCCCATATCCAAATAATGTGTCCACCCTTGATTACTATTTTTCCACTTTCTTCTAAATAATCTAAGATTACATTAAATGTTTGATACATTACTTCTTTTGGAAGAGCTTGTAGTAGTTGTCTTTTTGATGGATATTCTTTTGCTTCTCTTATTGTTTTTTCTACCATCAAAACTGTGTCTAGTCTTGGATAATGCAGAATTGCTTTAGCGGTTCCTTTTTCTACCCTACCGTGACATTTAGAACATAATGTTATGAGATTATCTAAATTATTATTTTTCTCTTTTTTATGATGTATTTCTAAAGCACCAATACTTCCACAAAGTGCACACTGGTTATTATCTCTTTTAAGAACCATTTTTTGTATATTTTTCCAATTCATTTTATAGCGCCTATTAAATTATATAATTTATATAAGCTTATCAATAGTATATAAGTTTATCTGTATTATCCATATTATTAATTAGAATTAGTTTAGTATAAACCTTGTTTACCCCTTACTGTTAAACAGATAGAATCATTTCTTTCCAATCCTTTTTTCTCTCTTCTTTCTATTACATTTTAAACATAATATTTCACAATTAGCCAGTGTGTTGATTGAAGTTTTACCAACTTTATGATGAACAGTATAATATTTTTTTGTTATATCGAACTTCGTAAATTTGGTTTTACAAACTAGACATTTGTGTTTTTGTTTATCAAATGCTTTTGATATAATAGTAGTTGAAAATCCTTTTCTCTTTCTTGCTTCTTTTCCGAATATCTTCTCTACAAATGGTTTAGCTTGTGTTATCATCATTAGTACTAATTAAAATTTAATCAATAAAAATATACAACTTAGATGGGTAAATTAAAACCATATGCATATGATATAACTTATAGCACATAGAATTTTTCAATCTTCTCTTTAATTTCATCTATTTTCTTAAGATTTAACTGCCAAACATGTTCTTTACCATGTGGAAATTTAACTAGTAATCCTTTTCTATAAAGATTTTTAGCAACATCCATTATATCTTTCCTTAAATGAGACGGAAACCCTTTTGGAAGATCAGATTCATAAATATGTCTCTTAACACCAGCTCTCATCATAAACATTTTATGTAATAAAGCAACTTCTAACTCTTCATCTGAAACATCTTTTTTCTTTATATCAACCATGCTTATAATTAGTAGAACTTCTATTTATTTGTATTGTATAATAAATATACAACTAATACATAATCTTTATATATTAGTAAATCTATAAAATCTATTATAAGATCATGGATTATATAATCCAAAATTGTGATAAATATGAAAGCAGAATCAGTATTTTTAGAAACATTTGGCGAAAGCCCATACATAAAGGTATTAGACTTTTTCTTAACTTATCCAAGTTTTGACTATTCAAAAACACAGGTAGCAGATGAGATAGGAATATCAAGAATAACAATAGATAAAATATGGAACGACCTTATCAAAAAGGATATAATAGTTAAGAACAGAACAATGGGAAGAGCAGAATTGTATAAATTAAATGTAGCAAGCCCAAAAGTAAAAATATTAATGAAAATAGGATTGGAGTTAGCTAGTGCCTATTTAAAATCTGATGAAAAATTAATCACTGTTACAGCCTAATTAAAATATCATAAAAGTAAATAGGAGATGGCAAAGGGTGGTTGAGAGATATGCAAAAATTTGATTAGAAAGAGTCCTGCTGCATAATTACAGTTATTCTTGTTAGTGGAGACCTTAATAGCATATCTGCGCAGCGATTAATTATTAAGACTGACTATTATTTAATTGGTTTATATATTTAGAACTCGTGTGTATAGCAAGGTCGAGTGGCATTCTGATACCTTTTGGTGTTTGGGTGTCACATTATTATTCTAATTAAAAACTTAGTTACTCTTGGTAGTGCTTTTGTTAAATTTAGTTCAACTACTGGTGTTAGAAAGGTTCAGATTAGGGAATATAGTGAAAGGTTGGAAAATAAATATAGTTAATACTGATAGGATTTTAAAGGTTGAGAGGTGACTATTAGTATGGTATTAATAGTAGATAAAAAAGAGTTTATTAAAAATATAATTAAAGTAGTGATAAAGTCGATTATTTCTACATTTCTTGTAGTAGAAATTTTAGAAAGGTTTGCTGGTATTATTATTAATACATATTCACAATTATTGATTATAGTTATATTTACTTTAGCTATATTTTGGTTTAGTTTTATCGATTGGCTTGATAATAAAATAAATGAACATGATGCGATAAAAGAGGACATTATAAAAATAAAGAAGAAGTTAAAAATGAGGTGAAATGAATGAAAGGAAACCTGATAAAAACTGGTGCCGAAATTATTGGATTCATTATACTAATATATGTAGCAATAATTTTAATAAAGGCCTTTGCTGGAGCAGCTTAAATTTAAATAAAACATATAGTATAAAATGATTGATAAACATGGTTAAAGCATTTCTAATAGGAGCAGGTGCAACAAGGGCACAATATTTTAGAGAGTCTCATAGAGCACCACTGAGTGTTGATTTTTTTGAATTATTAGCAATGCGCAATAGACAATTATTTCGAGATATAGAAAAAGCAATAAGGCCCTACATAAACGAAACATTACAAGATTCAAATATTGAAGAAGTAATGACACTATCTCAAAAATTTCCTCAATCAACCAATACTTCATTTCAGGAATCATTGTATCAGGCCATATATGAACTATTAGCCGAACCCACCGAAAGTAATGAATCCGATATAAATCGATACATTAGAGGGAATATTGGAAGAGGACCAACAAATTTTAAAATATTGTTGAACGATCCCCGATTGAAAGAAAAAGATTTTTTTATGACATTAAATTATGACCTATACCTTGATAGAGAAGTTCTCACAATTCAAGGAAGCATTGATTATGGTATAGACATTAGGATAATCAATAAAGATGATATGATTAATCGAAATTATGAGATACGGTTTCCACGAGAATCCATTTTTTCAATATATCATTTACATGGCTCGTTAAATTGGGAGTTATTAACAAACGGAACTATTCATATTAAAAAAGGACCTGTTCAACCACGTCATACGAGAATAGGATCAAATATATGTTTAATTCCACCAGGAATAAAAGAATTGACACCAGTTTTACAATCTATTTGGAAAATAGCAGAACAAAGATTACTATTAGCCGATGAGCTAATTATTATAGGATGTAGCTTAAATCCTGAAGATAAACAACTTATCGAACTTATAAAAAAGTTTGTTAAAAAGCACGGTGCCAATAGTGTTAAAATAATATACAAATCAGAAAATACAGATTCTAAGTTACTTGATAATTATTGTGATATCGTTGGTAAGGGATTTAAAAATTATCCTTATGGGTTTGATATAAATGGTCCGGGTGATAAACCGGGAGCAATTGAATTCATTTTTAGTTAAAATTTTAACGGCAGTTCATATTCTTTACAGCGCGCGTGTAAAACTGATAAGATTTTAAAGGTTGAAAAGGTTTAAAATTTAAATTTAATTGGTTGTTTCTTTATAACATTCCCAAACATATCTCTTTTCATTACCTTTCTTTTTGTTTTCTTTTTAACTGTCTTCTTTGGTTTCTTTATTAATCTTGTTTTTCTTACCCCTGTCATCATATTAGTTCCAATATATTTTCGTCTTTTTTTAGTATGTCTAACAGCATGATGGTTTGGACAAAGTAGTTCAATATTTGATGCTCTATCGTTTGAGCTATTCATGTCTTTATGATGGTTATGTAAATTTACTCTTTGATTACAGCCTCTATATTGACACTTGCTTCCTGCTTTCCTTTTCACAGCTTTCTTCTTTTTTGCTGATAGGGGTTTTCTTCCTGAAGACCTTAATCCTAATATATTTGTCCTTACCATCATAATCAACTCGTTAATATGAAACCAATTATCATTAAAATAATTCCATATAATAGCCCTTTCTTCTCATTCTTGGCTTCTTTCTTCTTTTCTTTTTTACTCATTTTATTAATCTTTGCTTGATATTTTCTCATATACCAAATACCAAGAACAAGAGCGATTAATGTTACCCCAACTTCTAAAATTATTTGAACATTTTCTTGTGATACCATAATAATAATTGAATAAGGGGATATAAAAATATACCACAGAGATAGAATTATAAATCATATTTACTAATTGATTTGTATGCCAAACTGTGATAAGTGTAAAAAGAAAATAGGTTTAACACAATATTCTGTATTAGGCGGTGGATTGTGTAAGACATGTAAAATTAAGGAAGACAAAAAAAGCGGGCGAAAGGCAGAACCACTTATAAAATGTAAAACATGTAAAAAGAAAATTGGGGCTATGCGATATTCTATGTATAGTGGTTTATGTCCAGTTTGTTTCGATAAACAAGAACACAAAAATAAGGCAGAAGATATTTTCATAAAAAATTGTGGGGAAGACTTTGGAGATGACAATACTCTGTTTCGTAAATGGAATGATGATGAATATGCTATATTTGGTAGTGGCTCTCTGTTTTCAAAAGAGGAAATAGTTGGTATGATTAATAAACACAAATTAGATATTAATAAAGCGGTAGCAGAACTTAATAAAATTGGTGAAAAGAGAGCCGAAGAAAATTGTATTGAGCATGAAGCAATAAAAATAAGAAAAAGAGCAGAGAGATTAAGAATAAGACAAGAAGCAGAAAAAAGAGTATTTGGTAAAACAAACATCAAGAGTAGAACAGCATTTTCTAAAAATGATAAGAGTGCTATTTTTGAGAAATTTCATAATGAGTGTGCCATATGTGGTGCTTCTGAAGGGCTTCATATTCATCATAAAGATAAGGATCCTTCTAATAGCAATATAAATAATTTGATAGTTCTATGTGGCGTATGCCATAAGAAAGTTCATATGAAGGTAAGATAGGATTATTAAGGTTGAGAAGTAACCTATTTTAGTAGTAAATAGTAATAATGACAATAATTTATATATAAAAACTAATTATGTCTATAGGTGACCACTAGCATATATTTAAATCCTTTACTATAAGTAAATATAAGTGATATACAATGACAGATAAGAAACAGTTCGATTCTAAAATTGAAGATTTTGTTAAAACGGTAAATAGGATTAGTAGTTTATTAAAAGATAATAAATTTCAAATGGAATTTAGACCTAATAGTATTACATTAGGAACAGACATTTCTATGGATGAAGAGATTAAAAATATAGGCATAGACGATAAAAAATTCAATGAAATCATGAAAGAGATATCATCACTTTCAATATTAATACTCTTTAAAAACGATGATAAGAAAAAAAAATATATTAGAGAAAATAAATCGGTGGAAGAAAAAATAAAAATAATTAATGAAAGACTATTAACTGAAGATATGAAGAAAGAATTTATCTTTAATAAAACATCTAAAAATTATATATTT
>Ga0180732_1001062_pt1 | contig 18497 bp, 16 predicted proteins | sample KR11_01MetaG_FD_148674 | JGI IMG/M metagenome (GOLD analysis project Ga0180732, IMG submission 148674) | Groundwater microbial communities from the Olkiluoto Island deep subsurface site, Finland - KR11_0.1 MetaG | ecosystem: Environmental > Aquatic > Deep subsurface > Groundwater | place...
CCGAAAAATTAATTAATAAATACGAAATTTTATTATTTTTATCAGGACCATATGATAAGGGCGATGCTATCTTCTCCATTCACGCCGGTCAGGGAGGGACAGAGGCAATGGACTGGACATCAATGCTTTTTCGTATGTATACTCGATTTTTTGAAAGAAAAGAGTGGAGCTATGATGAAGTTGATCGCATTGTTGGGGATGAGGCAGGAATAAAAAGTACGACAATTAATGTCAGCGGCACTTTTGCCTATGGATACTTAAAATGTGAGTCGGGTGTTCATCGATTGGTGCGCCAATCTCCTTTCAATGCTGATAAGCTGCGCCAAACTTCATTTGCTTTAGTAGAAGTCTTACCGACGATTGAAAACAGAGAAATTAATCTTAAAGATGATGAACTTGAGTGGCAGTTTTATCGATCAGGGGGTCACGGTGGACAAAATGTTAATAAAGTCGCCACTGCCGTAAGGTTAATTCATAAACCGTCAGGAATTATTGTCTCTTGTCAAACCGAAAGATATCAAGGAGCTAATCGTGAAAATGCTTTGAAAATTTTAAGAGCTAAACTTTGGAAGATTGAACAGGAAAAAAAAGAAAAAACTATCTCTGGTTTTAAGACTGATAAGATGGCTTCTTGGGGAAGACAGATCAGATCTTATGTTCTTCATCCATATAAATTGGTTAAAGATTTGAGAACTCAATATGAAGAAACCAACACTGAAAAAATTCTTGATGGAGAAATAGATGGTTTTATCGAAACCTATCTTAGAAAATCTAAATAATTATTTGTCATTTGAATTTTTCTTTAAAAATTGTTATCCTAAACCTATATGAAAAACTTAGAAAATAATGAAAATCTGATTCATCAGATTGGTACCCAGGTTGAGGTAAAGATGCCGGCTGTTAGTTTTTTTGTTTTTATCGCTCTTGCCGTTGTTCTTGGAGTCCTTATCGGTATAATTCCATCAAAACTATCTAAAAAATCAGGCACAGGAAAAACATCTTCAACCAGTAGCAAATCTGTTGGAGTAGTTGATAAAAAAACTTTCAAAGATAGTGTTACCGGAATACTTAGAGAGGGCGGAATCGACGGAGAAGGTAATTATCATATTGAAAGGCCTGGTGGAGAATCACAAAATGCTTATCTTACTTCATCAGTGGTTGATTTATCAGAATTTGTAGGAAAAAAGGTGACTGTCTGGGGTCAAACATTTTCCGGTCAAAAAGCCGGTTGGTTAATGGACGTAGGATTAGTTGAAGTACTAAAATAATACATTAATGATCACTTTTGACAAAGTTACTAAAAAATTTCCACTAGGCGATATTGCTCTTAATAATGTTTCTTTTGAGATTGATGATAATGAATTTGTCTTTTTAGTTGGCCCTTCAGGAGCGGGAAAAACCAGTGTAATTAAATTAATATTAAAAGAAATTATTCCTTCTTCAGGGTCTATTTTAATTGACGATCTCGATATTACTGATAAAAAATTTACAAGTACTGTCAATCTTCGGCGAAATATTGGCACGGTTTTTCAAGATTTTAAAGTTCTTGCCGATAAAAATATTTTTGAAAATATTTCCATTTCTTTAAAAGTAACAAATGTTCGTCACTATGATATTAAAAATAAAGTTAAAGAGGTTTTAAAATTGGTCGGGCTGGAAAATAGAGAAAATTATTTTCCAGCCCAACTATCGGCTGGAGAACTGCAAAGAGTGGCGATCGCCAGAGCCATTATCGGAGATCGGAAAATTATTTTGGCTGATGAGCCGACTGGAAATCTTGATCCAAAAACTTCATGGGATATTATGAAAATTTTTAAGAAACTTGAAGGTAAAAAAACCATTGTCATCGCTACTCATAATACCGACATTGTTAACAGCTTTCAAAAAAGAGTAATTATGTTAAAACAAGGAAAGGTGACAAAAGATTTAAGAAAAGGAGGATATGAACTATGAGAGAAATTATTTCTTCCATTAAGAGGACTCCTTATCAATCTTTGACAGCTTTTTTTGTTTTATTGCTTACTTTGTTTTTATCATTAATCCTTTTTGTCTCACTAAGCTTTATTAATAGCGGCCTTTCTTATCTTGAGACCCGACCTCAAGTAACTATATATTTTCAAACCAAGACTCCGGAAAATGACATTTTCAAAGTCCGTGATGAACTAAACGCTTCAGGAAAAGTCAGCTCAATTAAATATATTTCCCAAAAAGAAGCTTTTAATATTTATAAAGACATGAATAAAGATAATCCTCTCCTTCTTGAAATGGTAACATCCGAGATTCTTCCCCCTTCATTGGAAGTCTATGCAAAAAAACCATCATTTCTCCCGGAAATTGCAGAATTTTTAAACAAGCAAAGCGGAGTTGATGAGGTTCAGTATCAGAAAGACGTTATTGACCGCCTACTGACTTTAACCGGAATTTTAAGAAAAGGTAGTTTTATTTTCTTTGCCTATCTTATTCTTATGTCAATTGTTGTTTTAACCACTACTTTTCTTTTTAAAATCGCTCTTAAAAAAGACGATATCGAATTATTACAATTAATTGGTGCTTCAAAAAATTATATTAGAGCTCCATATATAAAAGAGGGATTATTTTTAGGAAACCTGGCCGCCACAATTTCGTTTGTCACTTTAATGGGGATTATTTTATTTATTAATCCCTTCCTCTCTTCATATCTTTCAGGAATCACCCGTCTTACTTTTAATATTAGTTCGTTAGAAATTGTTGTCTGGCCGTTAAACCCGATATTTTTTGCTATTGTTTATGTAATTTCATTATTTTTCGGTTCGGGAATCTCATATATATCTTCATTAATTGCCACAAATAAATATCTGAAAGTATAATGAAAGCATGACCATCAAAAAAATCTTCATAATTATTTTATCTTTCCTTGTTATTTTATTTGTTATAAAAATAAATGCTCAAGATGCAGGTGAATTACAACAAAAAATCAATGAATACCAGGCAAAATTAACCGAGATCCGCCAACAAAAAAATACTCTTTCATCTCAAATTCAATATATGGATACCCAGATTTATTTAACTACTTTACAAATTCAATCAACTGAACAAAAAATAGCCAATACAGGAAAAGAGATTGATCTTTTAGGATCAAGAATTGAAGGATTAGATACTTCATTAGACTACTTATCAAAATTATTGATAAATAAAATTGTTGAAGGTTATAAAAAAAGAGAAACAAACTTTCTTGCCGTTTTATTTAATACAAAAAATGCTGATGATTTTTTAAATAAAGTTAAATATTTAAAATCATCGCAGGAAAACAATCAAAAATTATTGGTTCAAGTCCAACAGGCAAAATTAAATGCTGAGGAACAAAAAAAAATACGTGAAGAAAAAAAAGCCGAGTTAACCAGTCTGACCCAAACATTAAATTCACAAAAGATATCTCTCAATTCTCAAAAAATACAAAAACAAAAACTTCTCTCTGATACTCAAAATGATGAGGTCACCTATCAAAGACTGCTGGCTCAAGCCCAAGCACAGTTATCAGGTTTTAAATCATTTATTCGGACGTCTGGAGCCTCTTCAACTATTGCAGCTAATGGTCTTGGTACTGGGTCTGATGGCGCTTATTATTCTCAAAGAGACGAACGCTGGGCTAATCAGTCGATTGGATATTCTTCAGAAAATGTTTTAAATGTTGGTTGTCTTTTAACTTCTGTAACAATAGTTGCAAAACATTATGGAGAAAATGTTACTCCAAGTAATATTGCCTCCGATGTCTCTCGCTTTTATGGATTTACGGCTTATATGAGTCTCCCATGGAAATCAGTGGCTGGGCGAAGTTATTATGGAGGAATTGATATTGATCAAGAATTAGCTAATGGAAATTATGTTATCGTTGGAGTTGGTGGATGTTCATATGGCGGAAGTCATTTTGTCGTCTTAATAAAAAAAGAAGGATCAGATTATATAATGCATGATCCAATTTTCGGGCCAGATATAAAATTCAGTACTCACTACGGAAATATTTGTTCTAGCGCTACATTTAAATAGTTTTGTAGACTATAGTCCATTGACAAATTAGTTAATAAGGTTTATAAAGTCTATAAAATGAAACTTTTTGTCATACGCTTTGCTAGATCCCTCGTCGTCGTTTTACTCCTCCTCGGGATGACAACTGGGAAAATTTTTGCCCAAAGTAAAATATTAATCAACGAATTTCTAATTGATCCTCAACCCCAATCCGTTGAAATATTTAATTCCGGTACGGAAAGCGCTGATATATCCGACTGGATTATTGATGATTCAGGAGGGACTACATTCTTTACTATAGGGAAAAATAATTTAATTTTTCCTAATCAATGTCTAGTTTTTTCCGGAGATTTTAATTTAAACAAGACTTCAGCAGATACGGTTAGATTGATCAACAACTCTCAACAGCTAATAGATTCTTTTTCATACAAATCTAGTTCCGGTTCTGGTATTACCTACTATCGCTTCCCTGATAATAATAGTTATTGGACGGCTGGATCAGCGTCTTTGGGATTATATAACAAAACAAGCATTTCTTGTTTGGCTACGCCTACACTAACATCAATACCAATGTTAACCCCGACATTAATAATTACGTCAACAATAACGCCGGAAATAACGGGACGGATAAATCCGTCCCCTACAGAAACCCTAATATTAACATCCACGCCAATCCCACAATCTTACGACAATATTTATATTTCCGAAGTCATGACCTACCCCCAATCAGGAAATAATGAATGGATTGAATTATTTAATAATAACGATTATTTTGTTTCTTTAAATAATTGGTATATCGATGATATAGAAAATGGCGGCTCTTCACCCAAAAGTTTTTCTGCTGATATTTCTGCAAAAAGTTATTATATTTTTAACCTTTCTTCATCGATGTTTAATAATGGCGGCGACAGCGTCAGATTACTGGATAATAATAAAAATCTAAAAGACAGTTTTGAATATACTGGCGGAGAACAAGAAAAAACTTTTGGCAGAATATCTTTAGATAGTGATGACTTTTGCCAGCAAGAACCATCAAGTGGCACGATAAATAATTCTTGTATAAATCCGACTCCGACGATAATTACATCGATTAAAATGGGTTTGACCCTGCCTGCCGGCAGGCAGGTAAATCAAACCCCTACAATATCGCCTTCGAACAAACCCGTATCAATTAATCAATTGATTAATACAAGAGGATCCATTATTCCAACTGTAATAATTAAACCTGGAGAAATTTTAGGAGTATCGAATAAATTATTGGCATCTTCTTCAAATAATAAACCTCTAATTAATACCTTATTATTTATTTCCTTTTCCTATTCTCTTTTGACTATGATATCTATTTTAATTAAAAGTAAAGTTATAAAAAAATATGCCGTGGTTAGTTAAATTTTTTCAAAATCAGCGAGGGGATTATCCGGTTAAAGAATTTATTATTCAGCAAGATGAAGCTACCTACGCTAAAATATTAGGTTTAATAAAACTTCTTAAAGATAATGGACCTTTAATTAAACCTCCATATGTTAAAAAAATAATTAAAAATATTTGGGAACTCCGTATCCCAGGAAAAACTGCCATAAGAATTTTATATTGTTTTATCAGTAATGAATTTTATTTGCTTCATGCTTTTAAGAAAAAATCAGAAAAAACTCCTTTTAAAGAAATCGAAATTGCTATTGACAGATTTAAAAATATAATATAGCATATATGTTATATATGAAAAGGCATCATCTTGATTTCGACGAATTCTTAAAAGAATCTTTAAAAAATCCAAAAATAAAAGCAGAGTATGATAAGCTTCAGCCGGAGTTTGCCCTTATTGATGCAATAATTAAAAGCAGAGTTAAATATGGATTAACACAAAAAGCATTAGCTGTAAAAATGGGGACCAAACAATCTGTGATTTCTAGAATCGAAATCGGTCGGGCGAATCCTACTTTTGCTTTCCTTAAAAGATTAGCTAAGGCGTTAAACAGTAATTTGGAAATTCGCTTTAATCCGTCTTAATCGTGCCTAGTCACCCTTAGGGTGACTAAAATTATGGAGCTTTATTTCTACAGAAAAATAAAGTTTGCCAGATAAAGTTCCGCCAACCTGCATATTTAATAAAACCTTTAAACATATTCAAAGCTCTTTTAGTCCCCTCAAACCAACCCCATTTAACCCATTTATTCTTACTATGAACAGAAGATGGCATCCAATAAACCGATTTTTTATTTCTCATCATGTATGTGTTAATTACCATCTCGATTTGGTAATCTGAAAAATTATTTTTATATATTTCTTCTAAATCACTTTTTCTTAAAATTCTTTCTCCGCTAAATATTACATCATGTCTAAAATAACGACTTACTATTATTGTTTCTTCTTCCATTTTTCGTAGAATTATCATATCTATTTCAGGATTATTGGTTATTCTCTCTATTGCATTTTCCATTTCATTAAGATTAATATTTGTATGATCTCCATCGACAAGAAAGACATATTCCGCTTTTACATATTTCAGCCCTTCTTTTACCGCATTTGCTTTGCCATTATTTGTTTTTAATCTAATTGAAATAACTTGGGGAAATTTTGCTTTTAGTTTTAAATAAGTTAAATTATTATCTGATCCATCATCAACGGCAATAATTTTAGAAATTGATTTTACTTTTGTTAAAGCATTAACGATGTCAAGCGGTTTTAAACCTTCATTATAATAAGGAACAATACAATCAAATTTATTTTTCATTTAGAAAAATTATATCAGGATTTCTTGTTATAAGGGTCGTTTTTAATGTATACTAATTTCATGGAAAAGGTAAAGAGTTTCTTTCATCATTTGTTTATCCCTCATGAGAATAATAATTTTCGGGCGAAGTCGCTTCACCCTGACTTTTTAATGATGTATTTAGTTTTTGCTTTAGTTTTAACTTTTATTTTTAAAACAACCGGAGTTAATGTCCTTGGATTTGCGACCGATGTCACCGTCGAAAAGTTATACCAACTGACTAATCAAGAAAGAGAGAAAAATAATCTTCCTCCTCTTGCACTTAATGATTGTCTATCTCAAGCCGCTCATAAAAAAGCCGAAGATATGTTTTCAAAAAACTACTGGGCTCATTTTTCTCCGACCGGAACAACTCCTTGGGATTTTATGATTGACATTGGTTGCAAATACGAATATGCCGGAGAAAATCTAGCAAAAAACTTTATGTTTAGTGATGGAGTGGTCACTGCCTGGATGAATTCACAGTCTCATAAAGAGAATATTATTAATAAAAATTATTCCCAAGTTGGTTACGCAATTGTTAATGGAGTTCTTAACGGCGAAGAAACTACCCTGGTTGTCCAGTTGTTTGACAAACCAATTAATTCAACTGTTGCCTATACAGAATCATTGATAAACCCAAAATCTGTTCAGGCTGAAGAAATAGTTAATGTTAATAAAACAAAAGCAAATTTATCAAGTCTTCCAATTAATATTAATATTATCTTCATGATTTTCTTATTAGCGGCATTGGTTCTAGATTTTTACTTCGCAGCAAAATTTAATATAATCAGATTTGGAGGAAAAAATTTAGCTCATTTCATTTTTGTAACTTTTATATTTGTTGGTTTAGTTTATGTCTTTATTAATGGATCGATTATTTAAAAAAATATGAATGGATTAATTAAATATTTACGTCATGAGGTTAAAAAACATACTTTTGATTATCTTCTTTTGGTAACGGTCGGAATCTTTTTTCTTGTCTCAATTAATATTTTCAAAGGAGAAAGACTTTTAGAGTTTATTTTTTTATTAGCTTTTGCTAGTTTTTATATTATTTGGGGAATCTATCACCATATAATAGATGATTCTCTTCATCTAAAAACTGTGATAGAATATATTCTTATTGCTTTTACCATAATTTTTTTACTAAAAATTATAATTTTTCCTTAATCGCCCCTTGTCATCCCGAGGAGCGAAGCGACGAGGGATCTAGATTCCTCGCTACGCTCGGAATGACGGATGTAGAACTATGAAAGGTGTTGTCTTAGCCGGCGGACTGGGAACTCGACTTTATCCACTTACTTATGCAACAAATAAACATCTTCTCCCCGTATATGATAAACCAATGATCTATTATCCAATCCAAACATTGGTAAAAGCCGGAATTAAAGATATTTTAGTGGTTGTTTCAGGACCTCATGCTGGACATTTTATAAGAGTTTTAAGAAATGGCGAAAACTTTCATATTAATCACCTTGAATATGCTTATCAAGAAAGACCAGACGGCGGGATAGCCGATGCTTTGGCTTTAGCTGAAGATTTTGCTGATAAAGAGCCAATTACTGTTATTTTAGGCGATAACACCACAGATGCTGATATTTCGGAAGGGGTGTCTAGTTTTAAAGACGGATCGGTTGTTTATCTAAAAAAAGTGCCTGATCCTGAACGGTTCGGAGTCCCGAAATTTGATAAAAATGATCCTAAAAAAATTATCGAGATTATAGAAAAACCTGTTTCTCCTCCATCAAACTACGCTGTCACCGGAGTTTATATATATGATAATAATGTTTTTAAATATATTAAAAATTGTAAACCATCAAAACGAGGACAATTAGAGATAACCGATGTTAATAATATCTACATTAGCAATGGCAAGTTAACTTGGCGGGAATTAGATGGTTATTGGCTTGATTGTGGCACTTTTGATACTTTATTCACTGCTGGAGACTATTGGTCTAAGAAAAAATAATTATGGATAGTATTCAATTGTTATTAATAGCCATCTTGATAATTACTACTATCTTGATGATAGTCGTAGGTATGCAGCTTATCCTGACATTAAGTGAGATTAGAAAAACATTTAAAAAGACTAATAGTTTGAGGCCAGATAAAGTAAATAAACATGAAGTTGATATTAAAAAACCCCTTGATAAAAAAAAATATTCTGGAATACACTCAGTTATTGATAAAATAAGGATTTTGTTGCCTATACCACATACAAAGAGAAAAAAATTCTTTGTTAAAGATAAATAGATTTGTTACGCTTGACTTTCTAATAGATCTGATGTATGCTATAATAGTTTTTTTACTCCCCTTTATATCTTGGGGGTTTTTTCTTGTTAACAAAAATATTTTTATAATTTCCATCGATGAACAAAAATACTACTGTAAAGAATAAACCCAAGAAGAATCTTTTCCTCGGACAGGGTGATCCTCGACTTGAGGACTTTAATCTTATAGAAGTCCAAAAAGAATCGTGGAAAAGATTAATTAATCATAGTATTAAAGATATTCTTAATGAATTTTTTCCTGTCGAAGATTATACCGGAAAAAAATTTACTCTTTTTTTTGAAGACTTATATTTTGGAGAACCCCGCTATACGTTAGAATTATGTATTCAAAAAAAACTTACTTATGATACTCCGGTGTATTTAAAATTAAGGTTAGTAAATAAAAAAACCAATACTGAAAAAATTCAAGATGTCTACTTTTTTAATTTACCAAAAATGACTGATCGGGGAACCTTTATTATTAACGGGATTGAAAGAGCGATTATTAATCAGATTGTAAGGTCACCTGGTGTTTATTTCACCGCTGAAATTGATAAAACTACTGGTTTGACTCTCTATAATGCTGAAATTCGTCCTTATATCGGAGCCTGGATAGATCTTACAATAAATAAAAATAATATTATTGAGATGAAGGTTAATAAAAAAAGAAAGTTTTTATCAACAGTTTTTTTAAAAACTTATGACGGAGAAAATAATAATGATTTACTGGCTCATTTTTCTTTAAATGATAAGGGATTAGTTGAAAAATATATCCTCCCAACTTTAAAAAAAGATATGACTAAAAATAAAAACGAAGCGGTAATGGAGATATATCGAAAGGTTAGACCGGGAGAACCTTTAATTTTAGATAATGCTTATGAAACAATAAATAATTTATTTTTCAACCAAAGAAGGTATTCTCTCGCTGATGTTGGTCGATATAAAATTAACAAAAAACTAAATCTAAATCTTGAAATAAATAAGGAAAATCACTTACTTACAAAAACCGATATTATTGAAACAATAAAATATTTAATTAATTTAACTGCCGGTCAAGGTGAATTTGACAATATTGATCATTTAGGTAATCGCAGATTAAGAACAGTCGGAGAACTTATTAGTATGTATGGGATTCGAGTTGGTATGGTTAGGGTCGGCCGCGAGATTAAAGAAAGAATGAGTTTGGTTGCTGGAGAAACCCATGTTTCTCCTTCTCAAGTCGTTAATTCAAAACCTTTAATCGTCGCCATTAATTCTTTCTATCGTACTTCTCAATTATCGACAATTGTCGATCAGACCAATCCATTATCAGAGTTGGATAATTTAAGAAGAATTACAGTCGGAGGACCAGGTGGAATTGAAAAAGAAAGAGCTTCCTTCTCAATCCGTGATATTTCTGCATCTCAATACGGAAGAATTTGTCCGATTAGATCTCCTGAAGGTCCAAATATCGGCGTTGTCACCTATATGGCCCTATACGCAAAAGTAAATAAATATGGATTTTTAGAAACTCCGTATAAAAAAATTATTAAAGAAAAAGTTAATGGAAAAACAAAAATTAAGATTTCTTCTGATATTATCTACCTTCAAGCTGATGATGAAGAAAAATATTACATAACATCTACTGATATTAATATTGATGAAAATGGTTATATTTTAAATTCAACGGTCGTTGCTCGATACAAGGGAGAGATTGTCGAAGTTGAATCAGAAAAAGCAGATCTTATTGATATATCTCCTCGACAAGTAGTTGGTGCATCAGCTGCTTTAATTCCGTTTTTACAAAATGATGATGCTTCCCGTGCTCTGATGGGTACTCACATGCAATGTCAAGCTGTCCCTCTTATTAAACCGCAAGCTCCAATTGTGGGAACCGGAATGGAAGAAAAAGTCAGTCTTGCTTTAGGAAGAACAATCAAGGCTTCTGAAGATGGAGAAATAAAATATATTGATGGTAAAAAAATTGTTTTTAAAGGAAAAAGCGGGAAAACTACTGAATATGAAATAGAAAGATACGTTCGTACAAATAAAGATGTTGCTTTTGATCAAAGACCAAAAGTTGAAAAAGATCAAAAAATTAAAAAGGGTGATATTTTAATTGACGGACCGGCTACAGATAATGGAAAACTTGCTCTTGGACAAAATTTAGTTGTTGCCTACACTTCTTTAAACGGCCTTGGTTATGAAGATGGATTTGTTATTTCAGATCGCTTGATAAAGCAGGATATCTTAACCTCAATTACAATGGAAGAGTTTATCGCCGATGTGGTTGATACTAAACTTGGTCCTGAAGAATTAACTCGCGATATCCCAAATGTCCGTGAAGAAGTATTGCAAAATCTTGATAAAGACGGCCTTGTTCTTATTGGAACTGAAGTTAAAGGTGGAGATATTCTTATTGGTAAAATTGCTCCAAAAGGTGAAAAAGAATTAACCGCTGAGGAAAGATTGCTTCGAGCAATATTTGGAGAAAAAGCTAAAGATATCAAAGACACGTCTTTAAGAGTGCCTTATGGAAAAAGAGGCTATGTCGTTTCAATTGAAGTCATTAATGGAAAAAAAGACCCCAATGAACTTGAACCAAGTGTTTTAAAAAGAATTATTGTTAATACTGCTCAATTAAGAAAAATTTCTGTTGGCGATAAGTTAGCTGGACGCCACGGTAACAAAGGTGTTATCTCAAAGATTCTTCCAGAAAGCGACATGCCTTACCTTGAAGACGGCCGGCCAGTTGATGTTATCTTATCCCCTCTTTCTATTTTATCTCGTATGAATCTTGGACAATTATTTGAAAATTTATTAGGAACAATTGCTAAATTAAATGGAAATACAATTTCCATTCCTGTTTTTGAAAAAATTAAAGAAAATTTTATCACTCAAGAATTAAAAAAAATTGGTTTGCCAATAGACAATAAAGTTACTCTTTATGATGGAATGACTGGACTTCCCTATGAAAGAAAAGTCTTAGTCGGCACAACATATATTATGAAACTTATCCATATGGTTGAGGATAAATTTCATGCTCGATCAGTTGGACCTTATTCACTTGTCACTCAACAGCCACTGGGAGGAAAATCACAGTTAGGCGGACAGCGTTTTGGTGAGATGGAAGTCTGGGCTCTTGAATCTCATCGAGTTCCATACACTCTCCAGGAAATGTTAACTATAAAAAGTGATGACATAAGAGGAAGAACAAAAGCTTTTGAATCAATTATTAAGGGAATTGACATTCCTCAATCTTCTGTTCCTGAATCGTTCCATGTCTTAGTCAAAGAACTTAACGCTTTAGGATTATCAATTGATTATATAAAATAATGGACGATTTAAACTTAGTTGACTTTTCCGGATTAAGAATTACTCTTGCCTCACCAGAGGTCATCAGCAAATGGTCACATGGAGAAGTAATTAAACCGGAAACAATCAATTATCGAACTTTTAGGGCTGAAAAAGATGGACTTTTTGATGAAAGAATATTCGGACCGACAAAAGATTATGAATGTTACTGTGGAAAATATAAAAGAATGCGCTATAAGGGAATTGTCTGTGATCGTTGCGGTGTTGAAATCACTACCTCCGCAGTCAGACGAGAAAGAATGGGTCATATTAAACTAGCTTCTCCTATCGCCCACATCTGGTATTTTAAAGGGTCTTCTTCCGTACTTAGTATTATTTTAGGTGTACCTCCACAAGCATTAGAAAGAATAATTTATTACGCTTTATATCTTGTAAAAGAAGTTAATCAAGAAAAACAAAAAAAAGCTTTAAAATCACTACGTGATATCAATAATGAGGAAATTAAGGCGATTGAAGAATCACATGCCGAGGAGGAAGAAAAATTGAAAGCTGAATTCAAGAAACAACATGAAAACTTTGAGAAAAAAATTATTAATCAAGAACAAAGAGAAATTACTAAACAAGAAATTGATTTAAAAGATAGGGAGCAACAAAAACTACTTGCGAATCAACTAGTAGAAAAAAAGTCAAAAAAAATTGCTTTTTTTGAAAGAATTTCTAAAATTATTAAAACAATTAAACCTTTCGATGTCATTGAAGAAGACGATTATCTTTATTTAAGGGAAAAAGAAATTGATGATTTTTTGGAAGTTAGTATGGGAAGCGAAGTTTTGTATGATTTACTCTCTTCTTACGATGTCCAAAAAGAATATGCTGAATCTTTAAAAAGATTGACTGAAGCTAAGGGAGAAAAACGAAATAAACTTCTAAAAAAAGTCCGAGCTCTTGAAGCTTTTATGAAAGCTAAAATTAATCCAAAATGGATGGTCTTAACAGTCTTACCTGTTATTCCACCAGACTTACGGCCAGTTGTCCAACTACCTGGAGGAAAATTCGCTACTTCTGATTTAAATGATTTTTATCGAAGAGTTATAAATAGGAATAATCGTTTAAAACAATTAATTGATCTTGGAGCACCAGAAATAATTTTGCGCAACGAAAAAAGAATGCTTCAAGAAGCAGTTGATTCATTGATCGATCTGCAAAAATCAAGAGGAAAAGCAAGATCGGCCGGCTCTGTTTCTAAAGTTCAAAAATCTCTTTCTGATATTTTACGTGGTAAACAAGGTCGTTTCCGACAAAATTTGCTTGGAAAGAGAGTTGATTATTCGGGAAGATCTACTATCATCGTCGGTCCTGAACTTCAATTGGATCAAGTTGGCATACCTAAAGAAATGGCGATTGAACTTTTTAAACCATTTCTTCTTCATGAAATAATTATTAGAGGATTGGCTCCAAATATTAAAAGTGCTAAGAACTTTTTAGAGAAAAAAGAACCAGTTGTTTATGATATTCTTGAAGAAATTACAAAAGATCACCCAATTTTACTAAATCGTGCTCCAACTCTACATAAATTATCTATATTGGGTTTTTATCCAGTCTTAACTGATGGTTACGCGATAAAACTTCACCCAACAGTCTGTTCTGGATATAATGCTGATTTTGATGGAGACGCCATGGGTGTGTTTTTACCATTATCAAAGATGGCTATTACCGAAGTAAAGGAAAGAATGCTTCCATATCAAAATCTTCTTAAACCGTCAGATGGATCACCAATTGTTTTACCAAATAAAGAAATGGCTCTTGGTTGTTACTATTTAACCACTATCAATACTCCACAGATTCATTTAAAAGATGAAGAATTAAAATTTTTTGGAAGTGAAGATGAAGCGATTAATGCATACCTTCTTAATAAAGTCGGTTTAAGAGAACCACTCTTTGTAAAGGTTAATGGAAAAACAATTAGGACTACTGTTGGAAGAGTCATATTTAATCAAACATTGCCAGATGAACTCAGATTTATTAATGCCGATATCAAAGCATCGGACATAAAAAATCTTATTGTCTCGGCCATGAAGATTTTTGATACAAAAGCTGTTGGCGTCTTAATTGATAAGATTAAAGAGGTTGGTTTTTGGTCTGCTACAGTCTGCGCCGGATTGTCCGTGTCTATCTTTGATTGTGAAATCATTGATGATAAAAAGAAAATTGTTGAAGAAACAGAAAAAGAAATTGAAAAAGTAAGAAAAAATTTTGAACAAGGATTATTGACCCTTGATGAAAAAAAAAGATACTCTAATAAGTTATGGATTGATACGACAGAAAAATTAGCTGATAAAACTTGGGCTGCCCTTGATGAAGAAAATCCAGTTAAGTTAATTATTAAATCAGGAGGGGCCAGAGCTTCCCGTGAACAACTAAAACAATTGTCTGCTATTAAAGGTTTGGTGGTTGATCCGTTGGGTAAAATCATTGAAGTTCCAACTAAATCAAACTATCGAGAAGGATTATCAATCTTTGAGTACGTTATTAATGCTCGAGGCGCCAGAAAAGGATTGACTGATTCAGCTCTAAAAACAGCTGATGCTGGATACTTAACTAGACGTTTAGTTGATGTTGCCCACGATATGATTATCCGTGAAGAAGATTGTCAGACCCATGAAGGGCTAATAATTTCAACCGATATGGCCCGCGGCGATAAATTTAAAGAAAGAATTAAAAATCGTTATGCTTTAGAGGATGTTGAGGGACAAAATAAAGAAGTAATTATAAAAAGAAACGATCTGATTAATAATGAAAAAATCGCTTTACTTGAAAAACATAAAATTACTAAATTAACTGTCAGATCTCCTTTATTTTGTCATTCTCCATATGGTGTTTGTCAAAAATGTTACTGCACCGATCTTTCTACAAATAAACCGGTTGATATTGGTGTTCCGGTTGGTGTCATGGCCGCTCAATCGATTGGTGAACCAGGCACACAACTGACAATGAGAGTCAGACACTTTGGAGGAATTGTTATTTCTGATGTGACTCAAGGACTGCCACGAGTTGAAGAATTATTTGAAACAAGAACTCCGAAAATTGTTTCGCCAATTGCCGAAACATCAGGAAAAGTCACCGTCCTTGAAGATACAGAAAAGGAAGTTTATAGCGTAAAAATAACATCGCAAAATAAGGATTCGAGTATTAAGGAACAAGAATTTGTTATCCCAATGTCTCAAAAACTAAAAGTCAAAGATGGAGATCTTGTTGTCTCCGGCACTTCCCTGTCTGAAGGATACCTTGATGTTGATGATGTTTTAGCTATTCGTGGTTTAAGAGCCGCCCAAATATATTTACTTGATGAAATACAAAAAGTTTATGAATCTCAGGGAATAACTATTCATGACAAGCATTTTGAAACGATTATCAGAAAAATGAGTGATAAGGTGATTATTGAAGATGAAGGAGACACTGCCCTTATTAAAGACGAAGTGGTTTCAAAAATCCGTTTTGAAGAAGAAAATAAAAAAATATTAGTCAAAGGCGGAAAACCAGCTACAGGAAAAATTTCAATCCTTGGAATTACCAGAGCCGCCATTCATACAGATTCTTGGTTGTCGGCGGCTTCATTCGAACAAACAACCAACGTCTTAAGTAATGCCGCTATTAAAGGACAGGTAGATTCATTGTTAGGATTAAAAGAAAATGTTATAATTGGCAGATTAATTCCTGTGACCGCAGAATTAATCGAAAAATATTATGGTAAGTTTGTAAATAAATATGCCGACAACCAACCAACTAGTGAAAAAGGGCAGGAACAAAAGAAATAAAAAATCAAAATCAATTGCCCTAAAAGAAAATTTTAATTCCTTAAAAAGGAGATATTTGAGTGTAAATAATCCCCTTAAAAGAGGTGTTTGTACCGTTGTCCGGACAATGACTCCAAAAAAACCAAATTCAGCTTTGAGAAAAGTCGCCAGAGTCAGACTTTCTAACAAAATGGAAGTGACGGCCTATATTCAGGGAGTCGGTCATAATCTTGCTGAGCATTCTATCGTGCTTGTTCGCGGAGGTAGAGTTAAAGATTTGCCAGGAGTTAAATATCATATCGTAAGAGGAAAGTTTGATGCCGCCGGAGTTGATAAAAGGACGACATCAAGATCAAAATACGGAACAAAGAAACAGGAGGTTAAAATAGCCTAATATGCCAAGACATCAATATAAAAAAAATAAAGCTAAAATCGACCGGGTTTATCAGAGTATTGAAATAGCAAAGTTAATAAACTATGTTATGCTTGATGGCAAAAAAACAGTTGCTGAAAAGATCGTTTATGATATGATTGATGAATTAAAAAAACAAAATCTTGATCCTATTAAAACCTTAAATTCTGCTATTAATAATGTTGCCCCGCTTCATGAGGTAAAACCAAAAAGATTAGGTGGAGCTTCTTACTTAGTGCCAATAGAGGTTCGTCGTGAAAGAAGATTATATCTCTCATTAAACTGGATTGTTAATGCTGCTAAATCAAGAAGTAATAAAGAATACCATCTATTTTCACAAAAATTAGTGGCGGAAATATTAGATGCCTCAAAAAATCAGGGCAGTGCCGTTGCTAAAAAAGCTCAGACAGAAAAATTAGCAGAAACCAACAAAGCATTTTCCCACTTAAGGTGGTAAAACCCCTAATAATTATGTCTCAACTATCAGTTATCACTAAAGATCGCAATGTTCCACTTGACATGATTCGTAATATTGGCATAATCGCCCATATTGATTCCGGAAAAACGACAACTACCGAAAGATTGCTTTTCTATACAGGAAGAACCTATAAAATTGGCGATATTGATGAAGGAGACACTCAGATGGACTGGATGCCGCAAGAAAAAGAACGCGGTATTACGATTGTGTCAGCTGCCACGACTACCTTCTGGAAAGATGTCCGCATTAATATTATTGACACTCCAGGGCATGTGGATTTTACGGCCGAAGTCGAAAGATCTTTGAGAGTCCTTGATGGAGGTGTCGTTGTCTTTGACGCTGAAGAAGGTGTTCAAAGCCAGTCTGAAACTGTCTGGAGACAGGCCGATAAATATAAAATTCCCCGTATCTGTTTTATTAATAAAATGGATAAATTAGGAGCTGATTTTGAAGCGACAGTTGAAGAAATCAAAGACCGTCTTGGCGCTCACCCAATTATAATAACTTTCCCAATCGGAAAAGAACAAGAGTTTAAAGGCGTCATTGATGTGCTAACAATGAAAGCAATGTACTGGGATAAAGACGAGCAAGGAATTGAATATACAATTACGGATGAGATCCCGGCTAATCTAAAAACAAAAATATCTGAAGTTCGAGCAAAGACACTTGAACAAATTGCAGAGACTGATGACCGGTTACTAAATAAATATCTCAATGGAGAAAAGATGGAGGTTGTTGAATTAAAAAAAGCTTTAAGAAAAGCCTCTATTGCTTATAAAGTTGTCCCTGTTTATTGTGGAACATCTTTAAGAAATAAAGCGGTCCAACCAATTCTTGATGCTATTATTGACTATCTTCCCTCCCCGGTTGATTTAAAAGAAATTATTGGTCTAGCTCCAAATTCTAATGAAAAAGTAAAAAGATTATTAACTCCTGAAGAAAAATTTTCTGCTTTGGCTTTTAAAATTCAACTTGATCCTCACGTCGGAAAATTAACTTATGTAAGAATTTATTCAGGAACGCTAGAGTCAGGAAGTTATGTTTATAATGTCAATCGTGATCGTCAAGAAAGAGTTAGTCGTCTTTTATTAATGCACGCTAACAATCGGGAAGAGATAGATAAGGCTTATTCCGGAGAAATTATTGCCTTAATTGGGCCTAAAGATAGCAGAACCGGTGATACGCTCGCTGATCAAAGTGCACCATTAATTCTTGAAAAGATTGTTTTTCCAGAACCGGTTATTTCCTTGGCAATTGAACCAAAAACCAAAGCTGATCAGGAAAAATTATCTTACACTCTCCAGCGATTGGCTGAGGAAGATCCAACCTTTAAGGTAAAGATGAATCATGAAACCGGCCAAACAATTATGTCTGGAATGGGTGAACTTCATCTGGAAATATTAGTTGACAGAATGAAGCGAGAAATGGGAATGGACGTCACTGTCGGTAAACCACAGGTCGCTTATAAAGAAACCGTTACTAAAAAAGTTGCTGA
>Ga0180732_1001063_pt1 | contig 18468 bp, 12 predicted proteins | sample KR11_01MetaG_FD_148674 | JGI IMG/M metagenome (GOLD analysis project Ga0180732, IMG submission 148674) | Groundwater microbial communities from the Olkiluoto Island deep subsurface site, Finland - KR11_0.1 MetaG | ecosystem: Environmental > Aquatic > Deep subsurface > Groundwater | place...
CCGGCCATTCAAAGGCGTTAGGGTTGCTGTGCCTTATGGAGTATCATTTGACAAGGCAGAAGAAGTAACACATTCAAAGGCCGGCTGGATAAAAAAGCATCTGGATCGAATGGAGTTGATCGAGCAGGAGTCCATAGAACTTAAAAAAAATAACCATATCAACCGTAAAGAAGCACGAAAATTCCTTATAAACCGGCTCAACGAACTATCAGGCAAGCATGGATTTTATTATAACAAAGTGTTTGTCAGAAACCAGAAAACCAGATGGGGAAGCTGTTCGGTGAAGAACAATATCAACCTGAATGTAAATCTGGTTTGTTTGCCTGAAGAATTAATTGATTACACAATCCTTCATGAACTAGTTCATATTCGAATAAAGAATCACAACAAAGAATTCTGGGATGAACTTGACAAGCTGGTTGTGAATGCGAAAGAATTGGATAAAAAACTCAATAAATATAACGTGTTGTTACTATAAATAAAATGGCAGGGGCAGCGGGATTTACTCGCCTCTGGCGAGGTCAAATGCGCCTAAGGCGCACAAGCCCGTCTGGGTCATATGAAGGGTCAAGACCGGCCAGCTACTCCGCCTAACTCAGATTCAGCAGCCGCCAGCTTAATGCCAATAACTACCAGGGATATATGATACTGAATGACGCTGTTTTCGAATCGGCACGGCTCTGGCGGTATGCTGTAAGTTATCCATTTTGCTCTATTTCATCGAAGCCTGGTCTCACAAAATCTCTTGCATGAGGAAACTGGGTTTCGACCCTGTTTTTAATGTTTTCTAACATTGCAATAAAATATAAAATTTGTTTTTCCTGCTCAGGAAAAGAGGTCAATAACATCTTCCATGCAGATGTTGAACGATCTATGCCTATTAAAGCAACTTTTGCGGACCCATCGGAGTCTTTTGGAAAGTCGTTGATATCTGATAGCTCTTCACTTTCACTTTCGATGGCTCTTTTTAGTTTTACGTTAATCTGGTATTGATACCATCTAATGATTTCGATTGCGTCTTTTATACCAATTGCTTCCTCGACTGGATTATTTTGGGAGGAAATAACACGGATTCGGTTTATCTCATCTTCCTTCTTAAGAAATAAATATTCATTTGAATTGAACCATTTGCCAATCAATTTTGCATAGTTTTTTGAGGTATGAGATATAAGATGTGCTAAAGAATTTTTTTTATTGGTTTCTTCATTTTTATAATTTTTCTCGATATCAATTGAATCAAGATCAATGCCTTTTTCTTTTGCCATTTCTTTAATCATGGTCAGAGTATTTTGAAGCACTTCAGAAAATTTTTGCCAAAAAACCTCGTTGAGTTCATCATTCTCTTGAAGATTGCCAAACTGTTCTTCTACAAGGGTGCAATTCAAACATCTTGAAGTGAACCGGCAACGTTCGCACCATCGATCACAATAATTATAAATGCCTGGAATATAGCCAGGATCTTTAGCGAGTTTCTTTAAATAATCTTTTTCCATCCATCCTACCCCAAAAATGTCAATATTTCACGGACATCCCCATTTTTCCCCTATCAAGTTTAAAAGTTGGATATGTCCCCTGTTTACTCCTATCCAAGACAAACTGATGAACTCCCCGATATGGGGGATCGAAAAAGCCACCCAATCTACATAATATACATTGTATCCACCCTGTCATGTTGTTTTAGAAATTCAAGTTGTTCATCAATTGTCGAAAACATAGAAAGATCCAATTCTTCGAACTCATCAGGACCGGTATTCGTTTTTATAACGACATTTTGAATAATATCATCTAATTGGCTTTTTGAAATTTCAGGGACCCTGGTGACAGAGCTTTTCTGCGGGACACTACTTACAATCTTGAAATTATAGCTCACCATTTCAAACATTCCATTGGTCTTTTCTTTTGTTAATATTCGATATTCAAAATGTTCAGGACGCCCAGCCACGGGACGAAAATAATAGAATTTATACAATCGTTCACCCTTACTTATCCGCATTAAATAGCTGTCATGTTCAGGGTGTGACTTTTTTCTCTTTATGTTTTTTATTCGCTTCTTCATACTCAATTACTGCTTATCAATACTTGCCCACAGGGAAACATTGTCCATGTTTACAGGGCGCGCACCCATTTTAATAAGGTTTTTATTGTAATCACTTTCAAATGTATAAACTGGTTTTTGCCAGGACATTTTGTCGAGCAAAAAAAGGCTGTTGAGTTATGGCGGAGGATGTCGAGGTTTCCTATGGCTGTGATCGTGTCAGGAGCGTCTTTGCCCAGGCGCTGCTTCAATGCTGATGGATAATTCGGGTCGTTTTTCTTCAGGCTAATTGTATCCATCTCTCAGCCTAATCCCATTCGATACTTGATATCGTAGTTGATGATAAAGTCGAGTTCTTCGCCTGTGAAGCCGTAATGTTTTGCAAAAAATATTACATGAACCCATGTATTAAATATACTTTTTGCTTTTGTTAAAACAATTTTATTGTTAATTTTATCAAAAGATAACCGGTTGAATTCATAAGTGTTACTGTATTTCTTTATGGAAGCGCTTTTGTTTTTTTATTGTTTTTTTAAGTTTTTATTATTTTTTAACAAAATCCACTGAGGGAGCTTGCGTGAACCTATATTCTTGATTTTATACGTTTTAACCGATAATTCAGTAAGTAAATTGTGAATTTTTACCTTTTTTTGCTTTTGGCTAAGCACTTCAGGTAGTTTTGGCAATATCAATCCATCAATATCCTGTCTTTTGAAAGGATGGCCTCGGCCACTTTCTCCGGAACATCTTCTTTGGACAAAAAACCCAGCTTCACCGCTCTGCAGACGAGAAAATCGTCTTCCTATGCCCTGCTCAATTCGCGCTCATGCGCAAGACCGGCCAGCTCCCGCAGCTTTTTACGAATTGTTTTTGCATACTGAAGTGTCATATTTTATAATCATTTCAATATATTTTAAAAATTTATAATTCACAATGCAAGGGTGACCCCATTGATTGGACTTTTACTTTTGTGTCTTTTTTGATTTGCATTCAATATAAGGATCGTTGGATATAACAAAAATCGTTAACTGGGATCTGAGCCAAATAGTTCTTCAAAAATTTCTTGTGTAACATACAGGTAAATCCACTTTTCTTTTTCCCTTGAAAATTCGGTTCTTCGTGGGGTGCGTAAAGAGGTTCAAGGTCTGCAAGGTTGATTACCGGAGTGCTCATGGAATATTTCCTTTTCTAAACCACATAGCTTAGGATTTATTTGAGAGAGAGTTTTTTGTTATGCTGTGTCAGGTACGATTTCTTCTTCATGACCAAGCCTAAGGAACTCAGCTACACTTAAGATTCTGGTATTTCCAGCCTCGTCAAGTTCAAGGAGATGCTTATCTCCTGACACGACAAACTTTGCACCAGCCTCCAAAGCGAGTTCAATAAATATTAGATCATCCGCATCCTCTATTTTAACTTCTCTTGCTGTTGACTCAGCTTTTTTTGAAACATTATAAAGCCTGCTTTGTGTAATCAAGGTCTCAATAACTGTCTCTACCGTCAAATCCCGCTTTTCAAGAATTCTTGTGAATTTTTCTCGCCTTATAACCTTTTCAAATTCTTTTAAGGTCGATTGACTTTGAACCAGAAAGTATTTTTCAAGTATGATTTTCAAGGCATCTGAAGGCGGACCTTTCCATAAAACAGCCGAGATCAACACGTTTGTATCAACGACTATGTTCATGCTCTTTCCTCGCTTTATGGACTTCTTCGTTTATCTCCTCCATAGACATGAAGTCTTCGTCCGGTTCGGAAGAAAAATCGAGCAAAGAATAAGTCTTTTTGATAATTAGGCTGTCGCCTTCTATAATCGCAATGAATTTCCTTTGTCTGCCCAGCCATTTACGCAGGATCACATCTGTTTTTAACGTATCTCCATCTGAATAGATTACCGTTGTTTCCATTCTACCCCCCTGACATGATTCTTTTTGCCCGAGCCACTCTTACCAACTGCCCGGAATGATTATATGTTTATTTCCACAGTAATGCTTGTATCACACCCGAAAACATCAATTACCTTGATACGGGCGGTATATTTTCCTTTCTCAGGATATTTTTCATATCCAAAATCACTGACGGTTTTAAGCGTCCGATCTTTGCGGGTACGAAAATCCTGCCAGTTATGCTCAAAAGGCTTCAATAGCATTTGCATAAACAGATATCAACTAATGCGCTGAGCAAGACGCGACACCAAATCACACCCTTAAACGTCCCAGTACTCGCTCAAGATTTAATCGACATATCAATTTATCAAGGATGTCCCGAAACTCCTATATGTAGGCTTTCAATCTAACAACCTAACCATCAACTCATCCCAGCCCTTAACCCATTCAAGTTTTTGCCTGGCGGGCTTATTTGAGTTCCACGGGTATTCAATGATGAAACACTTGGTACCGTTTTGTGCAAAAGCTGCTGCCTGCTCGTAATGGTCTTCAACAATTATGTCTGTCAAACCGAGGGTCTCGTGCTTCCTACCGGATTTAATAAAATGGATTTTGTATTCATTGATCTGGTTCTTTTTTAACCAAGAGACCGTTGCTGATCTGGTTTGCAGCAACCGCGAAGTTGCAATATAAATTTCATATCGAGTTGACAAGCGTTTCAGGCATTCTGGAACGCCGGGGAACAAATCAATGGATGAAATGATTTCAGGTTTAGAAAAAAGGTTATGAACCTCATACCATTCTGATTTAGTGAGCAAATTGCCATTTTTATCAGGGCAAGAACAATAATCAAACTCAATAACGTCCTCACGTTTCAAATCGACACGACCTCCAGTATGCTGATAGATGATTCGACGAATTATAGGATCGGTATTTGCAATAACGTTATCGATATCAAAACAAAGTTGCATTTCATGAATCCCTCAGTAATCAGGATGCGATATTTCACCTTTCATTTACAACTGGCACACACAGGCTCATGGCGTAGGGTCCAACGTTTCACCACTTAAACTGTGATTCGACCTCCTCCATTTTATAGATTCATGTTAGCTGGGTTTGTATTTTCCCAGATAATAGGGGCATCCCAGCGGGGACAAATTCACCACCAGGAACGGACTTAATTTCGTGCAATTTACCATCCCCGTAATTGAGACCGCTGATTTCTGTTAGTTCCTCGAAAAACATTTGAAAATCATCAGAATTCCTGCTCAATTTTTTGGCATCCAGCGATCTGGAAATAAATTCGTGGACAATGAAAACAGCATAATCGGCATTCTGGCTTTTGGCCTCGATCAAGGCTCCGGCCAAACCGGTCAACAATTGGTATTTTAACTGGCCGATTCTATCATCGACGGGCCTGCCGAATATGGCTTTCGAAAATCCTTCTATTCTTGCAGGGATTTTAGAACCTTCCTTGGCGTTGGATATCTGCATTGAGATCATTTTGTCGAACGGTTCGTCAGCTTTTGCCTCAACGGATATAAAAACTTTTCCTTCCAGAGATGCTCCCAAAATGCCAAGGTCTTGATTCCGATGTTCACCCTTAAAATTATCCAACGCTGTTATCATTTCAGGAATGACCCAGTCGGGATAGAAATCTTTAGTGAACTGGTGGGTGTCAAGGACTGATTTCAGCTTGATAGGCATAACCGGTTTTCCGGTTCCTATCCAAGCTTTTGCAACTTCTTTTGCACTCCTTTTATCCTTCCAATGCCTGATTCCCATTTTAGGTGGTGCATATTTGAACCATTCATCTACTGAATGGATCTCATCGCCGTTCATGTTGCGGATAATGAAATTGGCTCTGCACATGGCCTTTTCTTCCATATGGGTCTTAAAGTTGTGTTACGGATTGTGAAGCGGTCTAAGCCTAACATACTGGAGTAAAATGTCAAAAAAAGAATAAGGAGTCACGTTTGACCCATGAGCAATCTATTTTCTCTTATTTCAATATCTCTTCTGATTTTTTATCTTTATTCTTAAACTTCTATACCCCCTTGAATCTTGACTAATTAACAACAAGGGTCAAACGTAGACTTGACCCGTTTTCCTCACTGTTCAAGAGCCCCATGTGTTCCTTGTTCTAATACAGGGCTGTCCAAAAGGATGGTCTCGGCCACTTTCTCCGGAACATCTTCTTTGGACAAAAAACCCAGCTTCACCGCTCTGCAGACGAGAAAATCGTCTTCCATGGAAGAATAGGTTTCCCATAGCTCGCGGGATGTTTTTTGATGAAAGCTGTGAATTCGATCATTCAGCTCGAAACAGTCGATCTCCTGCCAACGCCATTGGGCAAAGTGGCTGTCCAACGTTTCCAGGGCACTGCTCAATTCGCGCTCATGCGCAAGACCGGCCAGCTCCCGCAGCTTTTTACGAATTGATTTTGCATGGTGAAGTGTCATATTTTATAATCATTTCAATATATTTTAGAAATTTATATTTTTATGGATGTATGCCACATGTTTCTTCAATAGTATCTGCATAAACAGATATCAACTAATGCGCTGATCAAGATTTAACCAAATCACTCTCTCATCTCATCCAATACATCTGCTACCCAGAAAAGATAAACCATGAAAGCCTTCTCACGGGCATTTTCCAGTCGTTTGGCCCATTCAACAAGCTCCTCAAGATCGAGGGTTACCTTACCATTAAAGTCAGATACAGGTGAAACATTATTCCACCCATCATTTAAGGCTTGCATGGCTGCCATTAGATTTAGTCTATGATCATATTCCGTTTCAGATACTTTTTCAAAAATATTAATTAAATCCGCTGCTGCTTTCTGGGATGCTTCAAATGCATCGGCCATTTTAACACTCACAGAGTGAATATGGCTTTGAAGCAACTCTAAACCAAGATCGTCAAGTTCGGGGAGTCTTTCAAAATCCCTAATATGGGCTGCAAGAAGAGACAATTCCGCAGTAGATTTCAGAAACCTTAAAGCAAATTCAAATTGCGGCACTTTCCATATTTCTAACCCCAATTTAGCCCATGCATCTTGAGGAATAGGCTGCTGCACTAAATTCCACCAGCCAAGTTCATTCGTTTCTTTATTTGACAAAAGAACGGGCAAGGAAACATGCCATGCGGTGGCATCAAGGCACTTGCCCCTTACCAGAGGAACAATAACAACATAATTCCACCTGAGCTGAGCAACAAAGTTTCCTAACTCACGATTATCGACCCTTTGCACGGCTTGTGGGATAGCGGCAAATACTTGCTCTAAAGAATTGTATACATCAATAGGATATCTTCCATCAATCTGTAGCCATAAAGCAGGATTGTTTTCCCAAAGTCTGTCTTCTGCCATAACAGTGATTTGTAAAGCTTCGGATGAAATTATTTTACACTGCTTTTGCAAGTTGTTTCTAATCTTTCTCATAATTTCCTTAAACCGCTTAGAGCTTTCATTCAATGCATTCTGCATTATTTTTGCAGGATGGAATATAAAGAAATACCACATCATTAGCAGGCTTTGGAAAACATCCTTTTCCTGATGCTCCAACCAGTCGAGTTCATTAGTACTAACACGTTTCCCCAAGAAACTTCTGAATTCATTTTGGAATACCGACAAATTTTTAATTGCGGCTGTAAGGTTTAAATTTGAAAGACGTATCATATCAAGATTAATGCCCTGCTGAGTTGCCACCTCTTCCAGTTTGGCTTTATCAGCTCCTGTATTACTTGCTCTCCCAAGATATGGGTTTAAGGTCATAGCGTGAATTGATTGACTGAAAAAATTGGATAGAGTTCTAATGTATTCCCCATAAGCCTTAAGGAAAGGCTTGTATTTCTTAATTGCCAGGCCTTTTCTGTTAACATTTGGGGATTTTTTTGGCTTTTTTTGGTCTGGCAACCCAGAGGTATATTCATCAACAAAACCCCATTCATCGACGGCACATCTTGGCAGCAGTGGCGGTTTTCGTAACACCTGCTGACAACAAGACCAGTCAACGTTGTCGACTAAATTACCAAGCAGCTTTATTGGTTTCCGTTTTCGGAAAAAATGACTGAGGCCTTTTACAGTCTGTTTTAAATTGTATAGTACATCTTGCCGGAGACTTAGTAATTTTTGAGCATATTCATCCCATGTCATGAGCCTTTGTGGCATTTCTCCCAACCCCCTGAACGTAGAATTAACTGATGTTAGCAAGTATGGAGGAAGGCGTGAAGAGGGAATCCCGGATTTCACTGTTGAATCATTTAATGAGGTAAAACTTGGCCATAGTTTATGGCCGTAGCCCTGAGAAGCAAATTCACTACGATCAGGAAAGAGTTTCCTAAGTATTGATAGCCGTTGCACAGCTTCTTCGTTAAAAAGATCTTTGTGCTCATGAGAATTAGATTCACTATCGGATGCATAATCTTTCTCCTGATCGAGCTTCACAATGAAGTGTGTTGTAATTTTTTCCCCATCGTCTTCTAATGCTACTGTTTGCGTCTCTTTTTGAAAACGAGCTGCTATTCTGGATCTATTTTTCTCCAGCCAACGATTAAACGGCTCCCCGTATCCTCCTTGAAATAGTCCAAGAATTAGATCTGACAATTCCTCGATAGGTAATACATTGATGGCCTTTTTTAAGTCGGATTCAGGTAGCCAATCCGAAAGTGGCCACGAAATTCCTAACCGCCCTATCCAGAAAACCTCCCTTCCCACAGCAGCCCAATCAGAATCGGAAATGGGAGAAAGTGGTTTCTGGTTTTGTTTAGATAACCAGTTTTTTGCATATTCAAACACCTTTATTTTGTCTGTCTGACGAGATTGAAACGCCTCTATTTGTAGCGCTCTTTCCTCAGTTGCAAGGCCCTTCCACCAGGATCTTCCCAGACCCTCACCAATATCAGCAATATCAAAATCCATTAAAAAATGCCAACCGCTTCCTGAGTCATTATAGGCTTCTTTTATCAATTGCTGATTGCCTTTAGTGTATTCAAGTATTCCCAGCCAGATTAGAGCTGTTGTAACTCCAGATAGTGCCACCCACCGATTGGGCTTGAATTCTGCAACAAACGCCAAAAATGACTCTAAATCTGCGTGATGACGTGAAAAAGAATGTATAAGAAACGTTGCAATATCTTCTTCCTGCATAAATTCAAGGCAGGTCCCCGCATTGGAAGCCCATGGAAACAATGTGGGTTCTGTTAAAAGTTCTGCCAAGATGTTGGAACGGATAGGGTGCAGTCCTTGAACAAGAGTGCCATCTTTACTGACTCTTATAAAATATTCTTTTTCTAATGTCTCAAATGTTCTGCGTGGTGAAAGGAACGCCATATGTTTTGCCAGTGGCCTTGTTTTCAAGCGTGCTTCATAAGCCGATGCCACTGAAACAAGTCTGATAAGTTCAATCTCCTTTTCACTCCTTTTGCCTTCTCTCACTTCATCTTCGATACGATTTATTTGTTGTGTTAGTCTTTGTTTAAGAGAAAGCCCCTGGGTAACCAGGTAAACAAATTCCAAAAGTGGACCTTTACCCCCAAACTTATTCCAAGCATCCTCAAAATCAAGGATTCTTGCAGGCATACGAGTCTCTTCGAGTGATTGATATAATTCCCGAGCTTCGGAAAGATCAAAATTAAGTTCAATGTCAGAAAAATGAAATTCAACTCCAGAGATGTTTGACCGGCGAAAATCTTCCTCACGAATTGTTACAAGTACGCGGATAGTTCGATGGTCTGCCAGTTGCTTGACCAGTTCGGGCCAATCAACATCTTTAGGTGAAATATCAACAAACACAATCATTGGAACGTCGATGGCATCCGCATGACTAACTAAGGCTTTTGCCACACTAAGGGCATGTTGTCTGTTTTCAACTAACTGAACTTGAAAACGCCAGAACTCCGGATAAAATTCTCTCAAGAAACGGTATGCCAAAGTTGTTTTGCCCTGGCCAGAAGCTCCATGAATGATTACTACTTTGCTTAATTCGAACTTTTCAGCGATCTTATGTATTTTCTTGGGTCGCAAAATATCAAGGTTTGCGAGAATGTGTTCATATTTAGCAGAAATACCCTCATAAAATTCTTGGGATAAAACGGCTTTATCATCTTCTAAGATCTTTCGATCTTCAATCGGCACAATGGAAGTGAACCATTCTTTGTAATACGAGCTTCGAGCCGCAAAGAACTTTCCAATATTATTAAGTTTATCGACCAAGATTTTTTTAGTAATCTCAGTCTTGTTTTCAGCGCAGACATAAAGCCAAAACATTAAAATTTCAAAGGCCGAATCAGGATCAATACCTGTAAATCCACCTTTGAATGATGCATCCAAATCTTCTTTTACGTCAGTTTCATTCAGAGGGATTATTTGTAATGTCGACAAGAGAGTTTCTGCTTCTGTTTTAGATAACAGGCCATAATTGCTAAGCTTTTCTGTCACTCTTTTTCGTTCATCGCCTTCAGTTTCGATGCTCCGAAGTAATTCGGCCCCTATCTTGCCAAAACTTACAACAGTAATATTTAAATTAGAATTCTCTTTCAGCAGATCAGATGCTCGGTAAAAAAAAGAATTGGGCTTTGGGGGAGAAAACGAGGAAAGGGAAAGTTCTGATCCGAGAGCCTTAACTTGTACCACTTCTATCAGGTTGTGATCGGTATCATAGACAGCAAGATCTTCTTTACCTTCCGGTTGGAATATCAGATTCTCGTTATCGCTCACATCGAGCATGCGCCTGAGTGTATACAGTGTTTGTAGTCGGTATCCACGATAAGATGCACTTGCATCAGATGATACAGACATCAAGACTTCATCCTCTCTTGGATGTTTTTGCAAAATAGAAACCTATTGATTAATGTTAGGTAATAAATAAGGCCTTTTTTTCTGGAGTTTGAGCTTGTTGCGATAATTGCTCTTTCGTTTTCTGCATTTAACCCATCAGCCCTGCTTCCTGGAAGCTGTAATATCCCTTTCTGGTCACAATAAGATGATCCAGAATCCGAATCCCAAGGATCTTTCCTGCCTCAGTCAGTTGTTCATGGATTTTCAGATCGCTGTCGCTGGGTTTCAGATCACCCGAAGGATGGTTATGTGCAAAGATTACAGCGGCAGCCCTATCGGAGATGACATCCGCATAAACCTCGCGCGGATGCACCTGGCTGCGATCCACCAGGCCAATGGTTACAATCCTTTTTTTAATGACTTCATGCGCGCCATTAAGGGAAATGCAGACAAAATGTTCTTGCTTTTTATCAGCAATATCAGCCAAAAGCGGTATCATATCCTGGGCGCCGGTTATCTTTACAGTATCTTTAATCAGATGCCGTCTTGCCAGTTCAAAGGCGGATAGAATTTGTGCAGCTTTTGCCAGGCCCATGCCTCGCACCGCCGTGAGATGTTCGACAGATAAATCTTCTTTATGCTTGCGGATCAGTTTAGCAACACTTTTGGAGATAGTAAAAAGGCTTTGTCCCTCAACACCCCGCCCAAGAATAGCGGCCACCAGTTCCTCATCAGTTAAGGCGGATGCACCTCTTTCCTTTAGTTTTTCCCGTGGGCGATTATGAGCAGGCAGATCCTTTATCTTCTTCATCGTTTACCTTCAAACAGGGTCGGATTATGTATGTAAAATTGTATGAACCTGGTTATCCTTTACTCCCGGCGATATTTCATTGAGCCTATGATAAACCTTATACAGCATCCATTCCTTCACAACATCTCCAAAGGTTTTGTCATCCATAATTTTTGTAAATATATCCAGATTGCTGTCCATTCTTTCTATCAATTTATTTTGGAACATATCTTCAAAACCGAATTTAAAATTACCAATGCTGTTGTTTTTGGCCTGCTCTGATAATTTTTCATCCGCAACCAGTTCCTCTTCAATTTGAGTAAAGAAATATTTGTCAGCATCAGTAAAATTCGTTCCAAATTTATCGTTCAGGATTTCAATGATCTCCGAGAGCCTGGCTAATTCTTCTTTTTCTTTTTTTGTCCCTGCCTCCATTGTTGGATGAAGCTCACTCCCGCTGTCTTTTTCAAGGACAATTGTGCCTTCTCTTATTTTTTGCAGCCTGTAGTATTCCAAAGCCACTTCATCGTGGATTTTAAATCTATCCGAAACACCCCGCTTCGGCAGCTTGTTGAGGAGAAGGCGGGCGTATGCATAAAACTTTTCCAAATCCATGTCCGCAAACGGCATGATCTGGGACAAAAATGCATAAAGCCGGATAAAAACAGTCAGTGTATGTTTGAAATCTTCCTGCTTGTCATCGTCTTTAATGACCTGAAAGCGGTCAACCGCGGGATCTATGAAGGAGTTAAGCATGGCGTGATCTTTTGCACTGCGCAAATTACGTGATTTGAAAAAGATTTTGGAAAAAGCATCGATTTCAGACTGCCAAATGATTTGAAATTCTTCGAGTTTGTTTTTCAGGTCGTAGAGTTTGTTCGGATCGGTTGTCGAAAAAAGCGTAGTCTGCTCATAATAGGGCTGAAATGCATCTAATATCTCCTGCTCTTCATTGGCAAAATCAAGAATGAACGTATCTTCTTTTCCCGGATATATTCTGTTCAAGCGCGAAAGGGTCTGCACAGCTCTTACGCCGGACAGTTTTTTATCCACATACATGGTATGGAGCAACGGCTGGTCAAAACCTGTCTGGTACTTTTCCGCAACCAGCAGTATTTGATACTCATTTGTAGCGAACTTTGCCGGCAGTTCTTTTTCCTTAAATTTATTGATTTCATATTCGGTATAGGAAATGCCCGTGTCTCTGTCGGTAAAAGCGGTAAATGCAACCAGTGTCTTGATATCGGTATAACCTTTTTCTTTAATGTATTTATCAAATTCCTTTTTATACCGCACAACATGGGGCCTGGATGAGGTGACAACCATTGCCTTTGCTTTCCCGCCTATCTTGGGCATAACGCATTGCCGGAAATGTTCAATAATAACCTCGGTTTTCTGAGCCAGGTTATGGGGATGAAGTGCGAGAAACCTGGCTATCGCCCGGCTTGCCTTTTTCTTGTTGATATCGGGGTCATCTTCAATGGCTTTTGACAGTCTGAAATAGGTCTTATAGGTAGTGTAGTTTTTTAACACATCAAGGATAAAGTTTTCTTCAATTGCCTGTCTCATAGAATAAAGGTGAAACGGGGCAGGTTTTCCATCATCGCCGGTTTGGCCGAAAACTTCCAGAGTCTTTGCCTTTGGTGTTGCGGTAAATGCGAAAAAGGATAAATTGGGCTGCTTGCCGCGCGCCAGCATTGAGCTTCTTATCTCATCTTCCATATCATGATCTTCACCATATCCAGGGATCTCGTTCTCTATTTCGATAACTGTCAGGGTTTCTTTCATCTTTTTTGAAGCCTCGCCCCCCTGGGAACTGTGGGCTTCATCCACGATTATTGCATAGTTTCTTTTTGGAAGCTCTCCGATCTTATCGAGCACAAAAGGAAATTTCTGAAGGGTGGTAATAATTATATTAGTTCCGGCGCTTAAGGCCAAGGCGAGCTGAGTAGAATCCTTGTCGATCTTTTGAACAACGCCGAGTTTGTGCTCAAACTGGTAGATGGTGTTCTGAAGCTGCTGATCCAAAACAAGTCTGTCCGTAACAACGATCACCGAGTCAAAAACCCTTTCATCCTTATCATTATGCAGACTGGATACCCTATAAGCAAGCCATGCAATGGAATTGCTTTTGCCGCTGCCTGCTGAATGCTGAATCAGATAATTATTACCCGTGCCTTTTTGCCTGGCATCATGCGCCAGTTTTCTGACAACATCCAGTTGATGAAACCTTGGAAAGATCAGCTTTTCCTTTTTAAATATTTTCCCGTCAACTTTAAATTCATCTATCTGCAAGAGAAGAAAAGAACCGATTATATCCATCCAGCTATCTTTGGCCCAGACATACTCCCACAGATAGGCGGTTTTGTGGCCGTTCGGATTAGGAGGATTGCCGGCGCCCTTATTATAGCCGAGATTAAAAGGAAGATATCGGGTGGCTTTGCCTTCAAGCCGGGTGGTCATATAAACTTCGTCGGTATCAACGGCAAAATGCACGAGCGCGCGTTTTTTGAATTTAAAAAGCAGCTCGTTCGGATCTCTATCAACAGCATACTGCCATTTGGCATTTGCCACATTCTGACCGGTAAACTGGTTTTTCAGCTCAACAGTTGCCATTGGCAGGCCGTTTAGACTAAGCAACATGTCAATTGAGTTTTCATTGTTAAGGCTGTATTTTACCTGACGGGTCACGGTAAGCCGGTTTTTATTGTATAAGGCAATCGTTTCAGGATTCAGCCTGCTGGCCGGTTTGAAATAGGCCATCTTAAACCGGATTCCATAATCCACAAAGCCGTTGCGAAGCACATCGAGTGTGCCCCTGTTGTCAAGTTCCTTAAAAAGGCGTTGCAGAATTTTGGATTCAACCTGAGAACCGTGAATTTCAGACAGCTTTTCCCATGACTGCGGCTGAGTATCTTTTAGAAATGCAAAAATCGCTTTTGAATCAAAGGCCAGCTCCCGGCTGAAATCAGATGGTTCCCCTTTGGCATAGCCGCCCTTTTCAATAAGACTCTTTTCTATCACCTCTTCAAATGCCTGTTCCGTGGTTGTACGCGGGCTATCCATTTGATCCCCCATCACGAACATCTATTTTGCCTGTTACTGCTTCGGAGATTAGGGCAGTGCGAAATTCTTGTAACAAATCGGTTTGTTTTTCAATTCTGGAGATTGTTTGGTCGATTTTGGTGGTTTTACTGTCGAGGTAGCCTGAAATAGTTCTTTGTTCCTTATTATTAGGCATCGCAATATGCAAATTAGCAATAAAATCCCAACTCACCCTTGGCATTTTTGCACCAAAAGTAGAACCATTAACTATGTCGATAAAGGGCTTAGACAAAAACCTATAAAAAGCAAATCTGGAAGAAATCCCAAGTTTAGGTCTCATCACAAAAATATCACCAACTGATGCACCTGAAAATTTAGCATTTAGGACTTTTGCCAAATATGGACGTAGTTTCCCAAACAGAACATCTCCCTTAAGAAATGAAATGCCTTCCCCCTGGTAATCAACTTCAGAATCGATAAAACGGCCTGTCCAACTTTCTATATTCTCCAATGCAACTTTCTTCGTTTGTAACGAACAATTCTTTTCGGTAATCAATCTAAAAAAATACTTCAACCTCTTCACCTCCCAATGCTCCGGCACCTTCCCAATCCATTCAATCCCTGAATCCTTCATCGGCGCATCGGGGTTCAATCCTTTTGTTACGGCCTGATTGATGATCGCAGAGCGCTTTTCCTTGAACAGTTCGATGAGCTTTTGCTTTTTTGAGATGAGGTTGTCGATTTGGGTGGTTTTGCGGTCGAGGTAGGCAGCAATTTGTTGTTGTTCATACGACGAGGGTAATGTAACAATATTTCTGTAGGCATCTTCACGGTTTAAACCAGGAACTGCTGAGTCTCTTGAGAACTCATCCATTTTAAGAAGTGGTAAAAGATACCAAAGCCAACGCATGTAATTCTTTGTTGAAGTGCAATCAATATAATATGTAGTATCAATAGGATAGCATTTTTTCTCTGAAAAGGCGACTTTCCCAAACGATCCTTTCCGTCCAACGATAATACATGGTTTTTCAGTAATTGATCTGTTGTGGTAGCCGACAATTCCATTTGATCCATAAACAGGGATAATGCCATCTTCTCTTTCTTGAGCAGATAAAGATTCCCCATAAAGGAAATTGCAAACCCATTTAAGTCGTAATGCACTCCAATGCTCCGGCACCTCCCCAATCCACTCAATCCCGGAATCCTTATATTTCGGATATAGCTTCATTATTCTATTCTTGCCTCCAGCCGTTTCTGTGCCATTTTAACTGCTTTGTGGCCCTGTTTTTCCGGTATTATGATCCATCCAAACCAATGAAAGGCGAAAAGACAGTATTTTGTCCAATCGAATTAATTCTGATTTGCCCACACATAGCCTTATTAATGGGCATCAGTTACATAAGAACAATAAATCATGTCAAAGATAACGGACTGTAATCATTTGAGTATTAATTTTTTATTCGTTCCCGGCACATTAAAACCCGCCGCTCAGTTACATAAGGCATATATAAGAAATCAGGCCCAGAACGGAATATATTTAGCATGCTTTCTTGACTTGTTTTCAGGGTCATAAGGTTTTATTAGTTCAGCTTCAATTGAATCCTTTATGATTCTTGAAGCCATTGGATAGCTTTTATCTTCAATGCCCATCCGATTTCTTAACGACTCGTTATTCATCTGTTGGCTTGAAACATATCGTAAACACGCATGCTGATAGCAGGCACGAATTCTGTCATTTTTATCCATTTTTGCGAAATCTTTACGGGCGTAGAGGATCGCTTTTGTATGGTCTCCTGTGACAATAAAATCAGGTGCCGGAAGCTGATACAGCTCAACACTGGAAACCACCTTGTCGATGCCGCTCCCTCTTTCCTCGCAGATGTTGATTCGCCGCATAAAAGACGCCAGTGTTTCGTTTCGCGACCGGGGAGGCCCATCAATAAATCTGAGAGTATCAATCAGTGGTGAGCCTGGATTTGTAATCTCAATTCGGTCTGAAAAAATCTCAACCATAGGACCTGTGCCACTCAGATTAAAATCCTGGTGAATAATCGCGTTTGCAACAAGCTCACGGACAGCCACATCAGGAACCATCCGCACCTCTTCGCGCAAAGCCTGCCTGATTTCCTCGTTTTGCGGAAGTTGTTGATTAATAAAAGAAACAGCGCCTTCATGCCCTGCTGCATAACCTCTTGCTCCGGCTTGCTCTCGTATTGTTTCGATACGGTTGATGCCTCTGTAAAGAATCACGCGCAGCGCTTTCCTGGAAAGGGTCTGGAAATCGGCGAGGTTTTTGGCAAACAGAATTGCTCCCAAATTGGTGATATCGAAACAATCTTCGCCTTTGTTAATGATGAATTTTTCCTGCTCGAGTCGAGATAAAATACCAGCGCGATTATCGGGAAGGCGGATGCCTGTCAAGTCAAAATAGGCTGGATAATCAATTCGCATTAAAACATCATCAGATGTCACGCCGCGTTGTGCAATTCTATTTTCAAAAGGCCTTTCGGAGAAGAGCGCCCACAACTCGCGTTCTTTTTCAGGATAGTCTTTCAATTTCTTCTTATACGTACCGATTCGGATATAACGCGTGCCTTTAAATCGGACAGGGGTATGGCTTGCCGGTAGAATTTCAAATATTACGATATGCTTGCCGTCGTAATCGAACTCATGGATACTGAAATTGATGCGTGGTTGCAGTAGTCTGAGGAGCCAGTTTTCAAGCTCCTCATTGCCTTTTTTAGCCTGGCGCGGCTGAAAATGGGTCCCGACTACCTCATGGGTATCGTCTGCTATCCCCCAGATCAGAAAACCAGCTTCCTTTCTATGTAATGCAGCAGAGTTAGAAAGGGCGGACATATATTCACCGATTTCTTCCGGATTTTGAAAATCGCATTTAAATTCCAGCCATTCCGTTTCTCTTGGCATTGCGATAAACTGTTTCAATGTAACTGGCAGTTGCGACGGCCTCAGCATGGCTTCTCCTTAAAAAGCGTCCATGTCAATTGTACACGTGGCAACAATCTCTTTTTCATATTTCTACAACCTCATTCATCAAACCCTGAGTTTGCATTTCAAGCTCAAGAATATCCGCCCGGATTTCTTCAAGGCTCCTTAACGGCTTGTATTTGTAAAAATATTTCGTAATATTGATTTCATATCCTTTTACTGTTTTGCTCTCATCAATCCAGGCATCCGGCACATGGGGCAGGACTTCCCGCTCGAAATATTCCCTGATATCTTCCTTTAAAGGTACTTTTTCGTTATCCCGCAGTACTGTATCAGTCTCGGGATTCCCTTTTTTATCCGGACAAATATCCGCTGTTTCATCCTGTTCAGACAGGGCTTTCAAAGCAGCGTTTTGTATCGGCGCAGGTAAAGCCAATCCATATTTTTTGCAATGCTCTTTAAGAGCTTTTTCAAATTTCTCTCTGTTTTTATAAATTATAGAGCCATCCATACTTTTAAGCATCGCAAGTATATCTTGTTGAAGTTTCTCTCCCTCTTCTTTTTGCTCCAAGCCTGCTTTACCCTTTTTTTTCGGTTTTGAAAGGTTTTGAAAGATCTTTTCATTTTCAAGCAGAACTATCCTTTCTTCTGAAGTCTGGAAGTTAAGTCTCAAAGGCCGTTCAACTGTAATCCGGTTATAGCCAAAATCTTCATTGTCAAATATCCTGCAAAATTCACCTTCGATGAAATCTCCATAAATTCCGGTTATCTCGTCGATCTGTTTGTCGCTGATCTCATTTCTTTTTTTGCCCAGGCTCCGGCTCATCTTTTCAAAAAATGAAACAGCATTGACCACCTGGATTTTTCCTTTACGTTCAACCGGTTTCCGGTTTGTTAAAATCCAGATATAAGTAAATATGCCGGTGTTGTAAAAAAGCTGATCCGGCATGGCGATGATGGCTTCCAGCATATCGTTTTCAATAAT
>Ga0180732_1001064_pt1 | contig 18461 bp, 17 predicted proteins | sample KR11_01MetaG_FD_148674 | JGI IMG/M metagenome (GOLD analysis project Ga0180732, IMG submission 148674) | Groundwater microbial communities from the Olkiluoto Island deep subsurface site, Finland - KR11_0.1 MetaG | ecosystem: Environmental > Aquatic > Deep subsurface > Groundwater | place...
TCATGCTCCTCAAAAAACCCGCCTTGAAAGAAATATTTAAAAGAACAAGCCTTTTTATAATGGGCATATAGCCCATCTCCCTCCTCTTCTCTATTTTTATTGTATATCATTACAACAAAACAGTCTAGCGCAAAGAAAAAGTTTGCCAAGCCCCGTTCCTAATTTAACAAAAAAATATAACATGAGCAAACTATTTCAAGCAAATAAGACAGTTCGCGCCAAACAAACAATCAACATTGTAAAATTAGCGGGGTCAAGGGGAGGGGATTATTATGTTTATTTTTAGGATGTGGTATAATGGAAATGCAATAAACCATGAAAAAGCAATCAGGGAATTTTGGGAGATGAAATTGAATAAGCTCTGAAAAATGATTGAAACAGATAGATGCAAAGCATAAAAAGAAGTTAATTATCTTTATATGTCAAAAAACCAAATCATAACAAAAAGTTCGGAAGAGACGAAAGAGTTCGCGAAAGTTTTAGCTGGCGAGTGGCTTGAAATAAACAAGACCAAAAATTCAAATTGGCTGGTTTGTCTTTATGGCGATTTGGGCGGAGGCAAGACGACTTTTGTTCAGGGAGTGGCTGAAAAATTAGGAATTAAGGAAACAGTGAATAGTCCGACATTTGTGATTATGAAAAAATATACATTGGCGAAAAATAAAAAATATACTTTGCATCATTTTGATTGTTATCGCATATCTTCTTATAAAGATATCCTGTCTCTTGGCTGGGAGGAAATAATAAGTGGAGAAAATAATATAATAATCGCGGAATGGCCGGAAAAAATTGAAAAGATTCTGCCGAAGAAAAGGTTGAATTTGAGGTTTGAATTTATGGATGAAAACAGGAGGAGGATAGGAATTAACAATTAATTGCAATTTTTTTATCTTATTGTTTTATTGTTATAATAACTAATCTATTTTTAACAAAAAAATTTATGGCGCGAATTTTGGTTTTTGGGGATAGTATAACTTATGGAGCTTGGGACATAGCAGGGGGGGGGTTGGGCTGATCGGCTGAAGAAGCATTATATCGGAAAGAGTTTTGGCAATTCTGGTTTTTATTGTGAAGTTTATAATCTTGGAATCGACGGAGATATTTCGGAAAATTTACTGAAAAGATTTGAGTCTGAAACGAAACAAAGAATTTACGAAGGAGAAGAGATAATCATTATTTTTGCGATTGGCGTGAATGACTCTCAAATAGGAACTATCGGAATAAGCCCTAAAAAGTTCAGAAAAAATATTGAAAAATTATATAAATTGTCTAAAAAGCACTCATCAAAAATAATTTTTATCGGATTAATTGCTATTGACGAATTGAAGACATATCCAATATCATGGGATGAAAATATGTTTTATAAGAACGAGAGAATTGAAAAATACGACAAAATTATAAAATCAATTTGCAAGAAAAAGAATATTTATTTTATTGATATGTTCAGTGAATTCAGCAAATTGGATTACAAAAAATTATTAGAAGACGGGCTTCATCCGAATTCAGCGGGGCATAAAAAGATGTTTGAGGTTGTGAAGGATTTTTTGGCGGAGAATAAAATAACTGCTCAGCCTCTCTAAAAAACCGCTTGCCCTAAAAATCTGTCATTTCAATTCGCTAGCTGGCGAAGAGAAATCCATGAATTTTAGATATTTCTCCATATATAGATTTCTCGCGAGGCGCTCGAAATGACATTTTTTTAAAGGATGGTAAGCAGTTATAAATAAAATAATTTGACAAATTAAACTGGCATAAAAAAGCGGCTCATAAAGAGCGCTTTTTTTGGACAAAATTAGTTTAACAATAGAACAACACAGCAATACAACAATTTAGCAATTTAACAATTCAATCATCCTCCCTGTCCCTGAAAATAAACCTGTCGTTTTCTTTGGCGTTGGTGTAGAGCTCGATTATTTTTCTTCTGGTGGCGACGGGGTGGGGGATTGATTTTAATTCAAATCTGTGTTCTTCAGCGGCAGTTTGAATTCGGATGTTTCCAAAACCAAACATAGTCGGGAGGATTCCATGGACCCTGCTTGTTATGTCTTGAATTCTTTTCAAGTCCAGCTCAGAAACGACGCGGTTGAAAAATCCGATTTGCTCCACATCAAGCATTCGCTGGTCGGTAATAATCCAAATGTCCAGATAGTAGTCCACCCAGATTATAAAAATTAAAATCCAGATAAAACCAAAATAAATTATAGAAAAAAAGACGAAAACTTTTTGGTATGAATCTTCCAGAAGAGCTGGGAACGCATACGGAGCGACAAAATAATAAAATAATATTGGCAATAAAAATAGCAAAATAATCTGCAAAGCGTAAGGAAGAAGGACTATTTTGTGTTTTCGCAGGACAAGAATGACTTCCTCGTTGTGGCGCTGGCCGGGAAATTTATATTTATTTTTTTTGTATAAATTTATTGATTCGTTTTCCATAATATTAAAATTTTAGATTTTTGGCCCAAGCTCTACATTTGATTTTTCTATAAAATCTCTTATATCTATCGCGTTCCAATCTATCGTAAGAAATGTAAAGATTATCAAAAGAGAAATCAAAATCAAAATTACGGAAAAGAAATAGGCGGTATTTTTTGTTGAATCTCCTTCTATGCCATATCTTTTGAGATGATAAAAAATCAGCCAGCCGAAAAGAAAGAAAAGGCCGAGAGGGATAAAGACAAACGCTAGAAAATCCACGAAAGGAAAAGACATATATTGGAATTTAGAATTTAGAACGATGAATTTTGAATATTCCGCTCCATCAGAGTATCCAGCGGAGCGAAATTTAACAATACAGCAATAGAGCAATTTAACAATACTATTTACCAATTACAACAATGTATTCCGGTTGTCTTTGGGAAAATCAATTTCCAGATGCTCGTAGGCCAGTCTGGTTGCTTTTCTTCCTCGCGGAGTTCTCTCTAGAAATCCTAGCTGGAGAAGATAAGGCTCGTAAACATATTCTATTGTGTCTTCTTCTTCGCTTAGGCTGGCGGCCAAAGTTGAAACGCCGACTGGTCCGCCGCTGAATTTTTTGATTATAATTTCCAAAAGTTTCCGATCGGCATGCTCCAGTCCGTGGCAGTCTATTTCCAGATATTCAAAAGTTTCTCTCACGACATCTTCGTTTATAATCCCGTTTCTTTTTACTTGAGCGAAATCCCGGACTCTTTTCAGAAGGCGATTGGCGATTCTGGGAGTTTGCCTTGAACTTTGAGCTATCTTTTTAGCTCCGTCAGAATCTGTTTCTACATTTAAAATTTTGCTTGATCTTTTCACGATCTGTTCAATTTCCCGGTTGTTATAAAAATCAAGCCTTTGAGAAATTCCAAAACGATTCAAAAGAGGAGACGAGATCAGGTCTATCCTCGTGGTTGCTCCGATGAGAGTGAATTTTGGAAGGTCCAGCCTTATAGTTCTAGCTGAAGGACCTTTGCCTATAATAATATCAAGCGCGTAATCTTCCATCGCCGGATACAGGACTTCTTCAATTAGTTTATTCAGCCTATGGATTTCATCTATAAATAAAATATCTCCATCTTCCATATTAGTCAATATCGCTCCAAGATCTCCCGCTTTTTCAATTGCCGGACCGGAAGTTATTCTTATATTTTTTTCCATCTCGTTGGCAATCAGATGAGATAAAGTTGTTTTTCCAAGTCCGCTTGAGCCATGAAATAAAATATGTTCAATTACCTCGTCTCTTTTCTGGGCGGCCTTTATCAGAATCTCAAGATTCTTTTTGATTTTTTCCTGTCCGATGAAATCAAAAAGCCTTTTTGGCCTTAAAGACATTTCAAAATTCTCATCCTCCCCCTTTATTTTTGGGTTTGTTATTTCCATTTTTATCGTACTAATATTTTAACACTCTAGCATACTAATATTTTAACATATAAACAACATTTTAGACAATGTCATTGGTATTTTGGTATTACATAGCGCTCTTGACAAGGATGGGGTTTTCTGCTAGACTACTTTGTTAAGTTGAAAAATAGCTTTATTCAAAAGCGTTTAACAATTTGTAGACAGTTGGGGACATTATCTCAGACATGGATAGTTTGGATTCCTTCTGGAATTTCTGGTCTATTCCTCGGAAATTTCTCCGCCCTTATTCTTTATGAAGTTGAGGATCTAGCTGTCTGCAAATTATTGAACGCTTTATTTTTTTTATCCAAAATGATATAATTAATTGGCAATTAGTAATTGGTAATTTGTAATTTGGAAATTAATTTCCAAATTACAAATTACTATTTACCAATTACAAATCCCAGTTTATGTTTTTAAAAGAAATATTAAATAAAAACAAAGAAAGAAAAACAATGATTGCGGTTTTTGCTTTTTTTTTGTTGTTAGTTTTGTTTTATAAATGGCAGGTTATAATTTCAAATAAATATTTATTTTTGGGAAATGAAAATTATAAAAATAAAGATTATAATGAATCTTTAAAAAATTATAAATACGCAGTGGTTGTTGATGGCGATAGGAGTGTAGTATATTCAGCCATGCTAAAAAGGGCGGAAATATTTTATTCGCATGATAAGCTGGATGAAGCGGAAAAAGAAGCAAAGGAAGCAATAGGAGAAATAGAAAATGATTTTAGAGCGTATGAAGTTTTAGGAGATGTTTATTATGCGAAACTGGACGCGGCAAACGCGATAGAATATTATCAGAAAGCCGTTGAATTAAAAAAAGATGACAGCGAAGCGATAGAAATTAAACTGGCAAAAAGTTTTATGGCAGAAGGCGAAATCGGCATAGCAAACGATATTTTTTTAAAATTATATTCAAAAAATAAAAGCAATAGCGAAGTTTTATATCATCTTGGAATCATCAGTTTTTATGAGAATGGGCTATATAATGATTATCTCGCATCTATTATAAAAAATGAGGATGTTAATTATAAAGATAAAATTGAGAATATCAAAAAGTTTTTAGATGATTATGGTAAAATAAATAACGAAGCATATCTTGATGTTTTGACGGCGGATTTATTTAACAAAATAAATGAGCCGTATCTCGCCATTGCTAAAGGCAAAAAAGCGGCGGAAGAAAAAATAAATTACAGAGATTCTTTTCTTACGCTGGGCAAGTCTTATTTTTTGGCAGAAGACTATAAAAATTCTTATGAGAATTTCGCCAAGGCGCTTGAACTTGATAGCCACAATTCAGAAATATATTTTTGGCTGGGAACTGTTTATCAAAAAATCGGAAATGATTTAAAAGCCCATGAATTTATGAATAGGAATGATGAGTTAAGAATTAGGAATAATGAATTATGAATTAGAAATATAAAGTTTATTAAAAACTAAGCTTCAAGCGATTGAAGCTTAGTTTTTTATATAGCTAAGATTTAGAAATCCGGATATTTATTTGAATTAATTTTACAATTTGCTGTTAAAAATTTCACCTGTTACTCTTCTTACTTCTTCAAGGGAAGTTATCCCCTGTAAAGCTTTTAAAACACCGTCTTCCTGCAAAGCGATCATGCCATCTTCTTTGGTCGCCGCCACAATTTCCGAAGAGGATATATTTTTTAGAATTATTTTTTCTATATTCGGCGTCATAGAAAACATTTCATAAATTCCAATCCGTCCCGAGTATCCTATGAAATTGCACTTGGAACAGCCGCTGCTTCTGTAGATAGCTTTTATTTCGCTTGGAATTTTAATGCTATTATTTTTTGATATGCCGGAAAGAAATTTTTTTATTTTATCAGCTGTTTCTTGCGCCGGAACATATTCTTCTTTGCAATGCGAACAAAGTTTTCTCACAAGCCTTTGGGCGACAACAATATTAATAGCCGGGGCGATCAGCGCGGGATTGACTTTCAAGTGGAGCAGCCGGGGTATCGCTCCCGCCGCGTTATTCGTGTGCAGAGTTGAAAGCACCAAGTGCCCGGTAAGCGCGGCTTGAATTGAAATCTCGGCTGTTTCAGGATCTCTTACCTCTCCTACCATTATAACATCTGGATCTTGGCGCGCAACCGCCCTAAGTCCGTCGGCAAAACTTAACGCCGAATCTTCCCCGACCTCGGTTTGAGATATTCCTTCCACCCTGTATTCCACGGGATTTTCAAGGGTTATAATTTTTATGCTTGGGCGGTTTATTCTGTGGATGAAAGAATATAAGGTAGTCGTTTTTCCGCTCCCAGTCGGCCCGGTAACTAAAATCATTCCTGTCGGTTTTGTGATTTGTTCTTCTATTTGTTCAAGATAATATTGATTTAATCCAAGCTCGTCTAATTTTAATCCCGTTATGCTTTCTGATAAAATTCTCAAAACTATGCTTTCTCCAAAACTGCTGGGAAGAATAGAGACTCTTATGTTTATTTGAGTATTCTCTAAGTCAATATTAAAATGGCCGTCTTGCGGAGTGTCAGAAACATTTAATTTCATTTTGGAAAGCATTTTTACTCTTGAAATTATAATCCTGTGAACTTTTTTAGGCAGTTTGACAATGTCCTGAAGAACTCCGTCAACTCTATATCTTAATCTTATGTAATCGATATTCGGTTCAATATGGATGTCGCTGGAATTGGTTTTTATGGCGCCTGCCAGAATTATATTAAATATTTCGGTCGTGTTTATTTCTGAAATTCTTTTTTTTAAATTAATAATAGTGTTTATGCCTTTCTCAAATTCAGTCAAATCTTCCTTTTTCAGCAAAACCCCCTGATCTTCAAATTTCTCGGTAATCATGCCAAATTTATAGCTTCCCCAAGCTTTTTTCAAGCTATCTTCAGAAACGACGACTAGATTATAGTTTATTCCATCATCTTTTATTTTTTTAAGAAGCTTTTTTGTCTCATAATTTTCAGGATCAATTACCGCTATTTGAAATTTTCTGCCAGCTTTATATATAATCGCTAAGTTTCCCTTTTTAGCCTCTTCTTCCGGAATTGAATTTATAGTTTCAGCGTCAACAGGTATTAAGCTCAAGTCTATATAGGGCAAGCTAAATTTATTGGCGACGATCGTCGCTTTTTCCTCTTCGCTTTTATGATATAATCTTTTTATTGTTTCTTCTTGAATTCTTTCCTGCAGTTCCTTTTTTTCGTTATCAAGACTATTTGTTCCTGTTGCAATTTGCATATTATTAAATATTATTTATTATACTATCTATATTCTACTAAATAGTTAGCGAATTGGCAATGGAAGAAAAATTTGAATTTGGAATTTGGAATAAAAAAAACCAGCTCATCGCCAGTTTTATATTTAATTACCAATTCCTTAACCATTAACCGCTTCGTCTTCCCAATCTTTGATTTTCTTTAAAATCTCTTTTTCAGCTGAAGTCATCCCGGCTTCGTTTGTGGTAAAAAGAATTTGATTATATTCCACTTTTCCATTAAGTGATTTTACGAGCGCGCTAATCTCTCGCTTTTCAGAAAAATTAATAATGCCGTTTATTGCGGAGCCGTTTCTGTATAAAAGCAATAACATTTCAAATTCAGGAGAACTGTTTGCTAATTCGCTTACAACCAGGTTAAGATTTTCAGGAGTTGTATTTGTTCTTTCAAAATCATTTTTATCAACAACCGCCCAGCCTAGTTTGTGCTGGCTGTTATATTTCAAAGCGGACATAATTGTTCCCATAAGCTTTATAACTGAAATCGATTTTGTCTTATATAAATATCTGATAATATCTTCTTTGTTTGCTCCCTTAGCGATTAAAGAAGCTGCGGTTAAAAACGCCTTGGGAGTGGTATTTTTGTTTTGAAAGCTGTCCGTTTTTGAAATTATCCCGGCCAGCAAATTTGTCGCGATATCTTCGTTAAATAATTTTTCATCAAGTTCGGAAAGCTCGGAAATAATATTATATACTATTTCAGAAGTTGACGAAACGGCGACATCCACCAGATTTATTTTTCCAAAATATTCATTTGAAGGATTATTGTCTATATTAACAACGGGAGCTTCATAAAAAAGCTCTGAATTTTCGTCATAGACATTTCCCAAATTTTCCAAGTCTGATGTTCCTAGCACGATTATTAAATCATATTTAAATTTTGACGATTCAAGAGTCGCGCTTTTTTCGTTTAAATTTCCGTCTTTGGCCGTTATAAATATTTTCAATTTATTGTCTTGAATCTCATATCTTAATTGCTGAAGCTTATCTTTTTCAATATCAACAAGAAAAACATAATCGCGAGCTCCTTCAAGCTTGTGAGTTATCAGATTTGCGGAAGGCAAAAAAGAGTATTTTTCCAAGATAGGTGTCGGGCTTATAATGTCTGTTTTTTTGCCCAGTTTTTTTAAAGCTAAATAAAAACCTAAAGCAGAGCCCAAAGCGTCTCCGTTGGGATTTTTAGCGACACAAAGCAAAATAGTCTCGCTTTTTTTGATTTGTTCAATAATTTGTTCTTTTGGCGAAAGTCCCATTTTAGTGATTTAATGATTATGTATTAAAGGTTAGTTTAAGCCTGATTTAAGTTGATTAGTTAATTTAGCACAAATAAAAATTCTGTCAAGAGAAGCGTAAAAACAATCCGAAAAATAATTATAAAAAAAATAAATTGGCGCAGAAACAAAACACACCGGCTTAAGGCCAGCGTGTTTTTAAATGTCGCGTGTCGCCTAATTTCTATTTGCTTATATATGGAAGCAGTCCCATAAATCTTGCCCTTTTGATGGCGCTGGCAACTTGCCTTTGATGCTTAGCGCAGGCGCCTGTTCTTTTGGGCTGGACAATTTTAGCGCGTTGATTGATAAATCTTCTCAAGGTTTGAGGATCTTTATAGTCCGCGCTTCTTTCTTTTTCAAGACAGAACAAGCATTGCTTCTTAGGTTGCAATATAGTATTGTTGTTATTGCGACTATTATTGTGCATATTATTGCGGCTTTTATTGTTATTCATAATTTGTTAATGTTTTTAACTTAATTAATTTCCTTAAATTGTCATCCTGAACTTGTTTCAGGATCTACTGGCTATTTCGCAAATATATATTTAGCTGTAGAACATAGAAGATGCTGAACTAAATTCAGCATGACAATAGTCTTTTCAATTCAAGGTATCTCTAAAATGGAATATCTTCAATTTTTATTTCCTCGTTGCTATTATTGTCCGGTTTGCTTTCTGCCGGAGCTTTTTTTTGCACAGGACTTTCTTCGGCATTATCTTGCCTAGTTTCTTCTTTGGGTTGATAGGATGGAGACGAGCTTCCTTCTTGAGATCTTGGTCTTGGACCCATTTGCATATTCTCGGCGACGATCTCTGTTTTTGATCTTTTAACCCCGTCTTGACCTTCCCAAGTTCTGGTCTCCATTCTTCCTTCAAACATGACTAATTGTCCTTTGGTCAGATATTGTCCGCAGATATCAGCCAATCTTCCCCAAGCGACAATACTGTGAAATTCAACTTTCTCCTGCTTTTCTCCGCTTTTTGAATTCCAGACTCTGTTTGTGGCAACGCCGATAGACGCGACATTTTGGCCAGTCGAAGTCGTCCTGACTTCTGGATCCCTCGTGACATTGCCGATTATTATGGCTTTGTTGAAATTCATATTTTTTTAAATTAATTTATAAAATGACAATGTAACAATATAATGTAACAATGCATTTTTAGATCATCGTGTCTTCAAGAATTTCATCGAGCTTGTCTTCCAAGTCTTCAAGCTTTATTTTCTTTTTCTTTTTTGTTGATGTCTTCTTTTCTTTTGGCTGTTCCGCCATTGTTTCTTTCTCCTCTTTGTCTGTTACTTCTTCTTTAATTTCTTTCTCTTCAACTTTTTCTTCTTTAATTTCTTTCTTAGAAACTATTATTTTTTCTCCCTCTTCTTTTTTGTCATCTGGAATTGCCAGCGCTTCTTCCTTATCTTTCTTTATTAAAAAGGTAGTTTCTTTTTTCTCTATTTCTTTTTCGATCACTTCCTTCTTCTCTCTTAAAACTTTTCTATCATCTTTCTCTCTTTCTTCTTTGGCAGTTTGCAGCTCTTCTTTCTTGCTCTCTTTTTCTTGCTCGGCTCTTTTTCTGGCAAAAAGTTTTTGTAATTGAGCCAGTCCCTCTTTGGCCAAAGGATCGGCCTGAAGAAGAATGTGCCTCAAAATATTACTGTTTGTCTTTAGATATTTGTCAATTTCTTTTATGTTTTTTCCTTCGCTTTTAAAATTAAAAAGACAATAAAAGCCAAAGCGATTCTTTTTGATGGGATATGACAATTTCCGTTTTATTACCGGCAGATTTTTTAATTCCTCGGACCCTTCTTCTTTTGATATTTCTGTCTTTAATAAGAATGGATGGTCAAGCAGGGTTTCCAACTTTTTTCCTCCCAGCTCTTTAATTTCTTTTTCTATCTCTTCAAAAACAGATTTAATTTCTATTCCGGTCATTCCCGAAGGAAGAATGTAAAGTAGTTCGTAATTATTCATTTCTTTTGATGGTTAAATTATTAGATTTAAATTATCTTGCGTTTTGGCGCAAAAAATACAGATATATATGGACCTTTGGACGCGGAAATTATATCTCCCGCGCCATATATCTTTATGTATTTGAATACTATCACAGGTTTTTGATTTTTGCAAGGGCAAGAATTCATATAAACATATAAATATGATAACATTTTAACATATCTATATTTCAAAATTTTGTTAAAATGTTAATATGTTAAAATGTTTATATGACTCTCCCTCTTTGACAATTTTCGAAGTATCTGATAGTATAAGTTTGTGTAATTAAATAGTTAATTTTGATTGGCTGGCATTGCCGAGAAATCTAGATTTATAACTATGTTAATATTATCTACTATAAAATCACAATCATTCGCTTTTGTTTGCAAGTTATCAAATTTTCCGCTTGAGAAACGGCTTTTTGCTTTTTCTTCCGAGCGGATTTCAAATTTTGAATAAACATAAACAAGCTTGTTTTTGATTTGTAGGGCTTATAATTTGACTAATAGTAAAAGTTCTAGATTAAGCATCGGTATTTGTCCGATCAATTTAGAGGAAATAAAAAAATGGAAACATTACAAGTATTAGTTGCAGTTCTTGTCGCTTTTAGCGCGGGTTCTGTTATTGGTTATTTTGGCAGGCAGTTTCTGGCTACCAAGCAAATGGAAACGGCTGAAGGCAAGGTGAACAAAATTCTTACTGAAGCAAAAGATAAAGCGGCGGAGATCTTGCTGGAATCAAAAAACAGCGCGGTGAAAATCATTGACGAAGCGAAAAAAGAGGAAATTGAAAGAAACAGGCAGGCGGATAGGAATGAGCAGAGGCTGGCAAAAAAAGAAGAAGGGCTTGAAAAAAAATCCGGCGAGATTGAAAACCAGAAGGCTGTTCTTCAAGATAAAGTGGCTCAGGTTATGAAAATAAAAGATGAAGTTTTGAAAATAAAAGAAGAGCAGTTTGAAAAACTCCAGAAAGTCGCGGACTTGAATGTTGAAGAGGCGAAAAAAATAATAATTGAAAAGGTGGAAAAAGATTCCAAGGAAGATATCATAAAAAGAATAAGCCAGCTGGAGCAGGAAGGCGGAGAAGAGCTTAAAAAAAGAGCTAATGACATAATTGTTCAGTCAATTCAAAAATACTCGGGAGCTCATACGGCAGAGATAACAACTTCAACGGTCAGTATTCCAAGCGATGATATGAAAGGAAGAATTATCGGCAGAGAAGGAAGAAATATAAAAACTCTTGAAAAAGTCACTGGCGTTGAAGTCATTATAGACGACACTCCTTTGACGATTATCATTTCCGGGTTTGATCCGATCAGAAGGCAGATTGCAAAATTGAGCTTGGAAAAACTGATGAGCGACGGCAGAATTCATCCTGCCAGAATTGAAGAAGTTGTTGAAGAAGTAAAAAAGGAAATTATCGATAAAATCAAAGATTCCGGACAAGTGGCTGTTTCTGATGTTGGCATTGTCGGTTTTGATCCGAAATTAATCCAGCTTTTAGGCAGACTGAAATTCAGAACAAGCTATGGCCAGAATGTTTTGATGCATTCTATAGAAGTCGCCCATTTATCAGCATCTCTTGCTTCAGAACTTGGCGCTAATGTTACAGTCGCCAAAAAAGCCGGCTTGCTTCACGACATCGGAAAGGCTGTTGATCATGAAATTCAAGGAACTCACATTGAAATAGGAATGAATATTTTGAATAAGTTCGGAATCCATCAGGATATTATCAAAGGAATGAAGTCGCATCACGAGGACTTTCCTTATGAAACTACTGAGTCAGTAATAGTCAGAGTGGCGGACGCAATTTCCGCTTCTAGGCCCGGAGCGAGAAAAGACACTTTGGAAAATTATCTCAAGAGGCTGGAAGAGCTTGAAAATATCGCTAACGCGTTTGATGAAGTGGAAAAGTCTTACGCGATTCAAGCCGGCAGAGAAATCAGAGTTTTCGTTACTCCTGAAAAAATTACTGATCTGGAAGCGGCAAAACTTTCCAGAAAAATAGCCGATAACATTGAAGAAACCCTTAATTATCCGGGAGAGATAAAAGTCCATGTCATCAGAGAAACGAGAGCGGTGGAGTATGCGAGATAGGAATAGTATTAAGTAGCTAGTATTAAGTATTAAGCGCAATGAACATCTTATTTTTCGGCGATCTTGTCGGCAGGCCTGCTCGGAATATTCTGAAGCAGGTTTTGCTTAATTATAAAAAGAAGTATAAAATTGATTTGACGATTGCCAATGCTGATAATTTGGCGCATGGCAAAGGGGTGACGAAAAATACAACCAAAGAAATGACGGAAGCGGGGGTTGATGTTTTGACTTGCGGGGATCATATCTGGGACACGAGCGAATCGCTGGATATGCTCAAGGAGGGCGGGCATAATATATTGTATCCGGCGAATTTTCCCGATATAGATGATGAAAGCAGTTATAGAATAATAAAAGTCGGCTCTTGCAAAGTGTTAGTAATAAATTTAATGGGCAGAGTTTTTATAGGCAATAATCCGGACTGTCCGTTTCGAAAGGCGGATGAGATTATAAAGCAAAATAAAGCTGACATAATAATCATAGATTTTCACGCCGAAGCGACGAGCGAAAAGAGAGCGCTTGGGTTTTATCTAAACGGAAGGGTCTCCGCGGTTCTGGGAACGCACACGCATATTCAAACCGCCGACGAGGAAATACTGGACGGCGGAACCGCTTATATCTCCGATGTGGGAATGGTCGGTCCGAAAGATTCAATTCTGGGCTGTGATAAGAATATTGTTATAGAACAAATGCTCAAACAAAGGAAATTTCATTATGAAATAGCTAATGATGAAAATATTTTGATCAACGCGGTTGTTATAGATATTGACGAAAAAAGCGGAAAGGCAAAAAGCATAAATCGCTTAAATGAGATAGTAAAAATTGTCTCCTAAAATAAATTTGCTTTATTTTAGCGGTTTGTGTATAATAGGGTTGTAGTGGTTTATTGGCACCAAATTAATAAAAATAAGCAAAGATGAAAACAAAAGACATATTAAAAAAATTGGCGTTTATACTGCTCTTTTTAGTAATTGCATTTGTTGCTATAATCGGATATATCCAGTGGAAGGAAGATAATGAAAAAATATCTTGTGGCGGTATAGCAGGGCTTGGTTGTCCAAGCGGGTATTATTGTAAAATAGTAACATATGCCAATGGTGTTTCTAGATGGGACGCTGGCGGAATTTGTAAAAAAATAGATTCAAACAAAACCGCTGATTGTTTAAGCACAAAAGATACGGGCGTTACATGTTGGGAGTATTAATAATATAAATTAGGTTTATCAACACAAACACAAAGCGCAAATCGGAGTCCTTACGAAAGTAAGGATGAAATTTCATAAGATTAGCGCATTTCAAAAGAATTGCGATATTTCCCTCTGACTTTCGTCAGGACTCCGTAATATTTAAATTACTTAGCGATAAATCAACCTTTAATACTAATCAAGAAGGGAGGTGAAACATATGACAAAAGATGAATTAATTGATGCCGTTGCGGCAAAGACTGATGTTTCTAAAAAAGACACAGAAAGAATTGTGAACTCTGTTTTAGAAACAATCACAAAAACTTTAGTTGACGGGGGCAAAGTCGCTTTGACCGGATTTGGAATTTTTTCCGTGAACAGAAGAGAAGCAAGAACCGGAGTTAATCCTCAGCACCCGGAGCAGAAAATCCAAATTGCCGCTATGAATGTTCCTAAATTCAAAGCAGGCAAAAGCCTGAAGGATGCCGTAAAATAAATTTTGTTATGTTTTAAACAAAAATTCCCTGCATACTTTTATGGAGGGAACTTTTGTTTGAGAGGCTAATGACATAATTATTTTAAAATGTTAAAATGTTTATATGTTAAAATGTTAAAACGAATTATTTATGAGAATCGGAATAGACGGGAGAAGTCTGGAAAAATCAAAAACGGGCGTGGGCAGGTATTTGTCCAATTTGCTGAAGTTTTGGAAAGACAGCGAGGATAATGAATTTTATTTATATTTTAAAGATGAAATTCCGCAGGATGATTTTTTGAAGAGCGATAATTTCAAGCTGAGATTATTGAAAAATCCTTTTGGCTTTTCCAGCAATTTTTTCTTCCAGCATTTTCTACTGCCGTATAATCTGGCGAAAGATAAAGCCGGCTTTTTCTTTTCCCCGTTTTATCTGAAGCCTTTTTATTGTCCGACAAAATCTGCCATAGTTTTACACGACATGTCTTATGAAGCGCATCCTGAATGGTTTGATTTCAAAAGCCAGTTTATTTTGCGGATATTGTCCAAATATTCGGCTAAAACCGCGAGCAAGATTTTTACCGTTTCAAATTATAGCAAAGAGGAAATTATAAAATATTACCATGTTAATCTTGAAAAAATTACAGTAACTTATTTGGCTCCGGATAATAACTTTGTGAAAATAGGCGATAAAGAAAAAATTGACGCTTATAAATTGCCAGACGCGGCAGAATGTCATTTCGAGCGCCTCGCGAGAAATCTAAATACTGCAGAAATATCAAAAGATTATAGATTTCTCGCTGATGCTCGAAATGACAAAAAGTTGTATTCCGCAATTCAAGAAAACAAGATTATAGAAAAATATAATTTAAAAGATAAATTTATTTTATCCGTCGGTTCAATTTTTAATCGGCGGCATATTCCGGAAGTGATAGAAGCGTTTGAAAAATTGGCTTTGAAACATAATGATTATCAGCTTTTGATAATTGGCAAAAACCACACGCACCCTTTTATTGATATAGATAATATGATAGAAATTGCAAATCAGAAACTTGGCAGAAAGGCGATTGTTAAATTAGATTATGCAAATGACGAAGAATTGATAACTTTTTATAATTCCTGCTTTTTGAATATATACCTGTCCGACTACGAAGGTTTCGGCCTGCCGATCGTGGAAGCGCAATTTTTTGGCAAACCGGTGATTACAAGCTATAATAGTTCTTTAGTTGAAGTAGGGGATGGTTCGGTTGAGTTTGTAAAAAATAATACGGTTGAAGAAATTTATAATAGTCTGGATAAAATTATTTCTGATGAAGAATATAGAAATAAATTGATTAGGCTGGGCGACGAGAATCTAAAAAGATTTAACTGGGAGAGATGCGCGGGGGAGACGATGAGGGAAGTATTAAGTATTTAGTATCAAGTATTAAGCTTTTTGCGGGAACTGGTTTGCAACCAGCTTCTAAATGTTTTTTATATGCACAAAATAAAATGATTCTTCAAAACAGAAGGAACGGGTTGCAAACCCGCTATCGCATAAAAAATAGAATTGTTAAATTGTTAAATTGTTAAATTGATGTCAGCTATTAAATCAATCCTCCTCTCCGAAATAATCCTTGTTTTGGCTATGATAATTGGAATCGCTCCGCAGGAGTTTTCATATTTGATTCTTGCTTTGCTGATAATAAGCTTTATCAAGTTAAGCCTTTTGGATTCTTTAAAACTATTCATTCTTTCTATTCCGTTCTTTGTGGCGCTTCCGGCAAACGCGTTTTCGGATTCAATGAGCGTTTGGAGGGTTTTGATTGTTGTTTTGTTTTTGAGGGTGGGTTGGGAGAAGTATAAATTTTATTATTCTAATAAAAGTTGTCATCCTGAATTTATTTCAGGATCTGCCGGCAATAAAAGTTTAGCGTATTTTAGATTCATAAGACAAAGTATAAAGAGAATAAGTATAAGTGGCGGTAATATACGAAAGATCCTGAAACAAGTTCAGGATGACAAAATTGAATTTAATGGCAGTTATAACAAACTATTTCTTTTAATAATATTATTTTTCACCATCGCCCTTCTCTCCTTAATTTTTGCCCAAAGTCCGGGAGCGGGCATAAAAAAAATGCTGTTTTTTGCGAATATATTTTTTCTTTTTCCAGTCGTAACTTATGCGATAAAAAAGGAAAGCGATTTGAAGGAAATTTTGAAAGCCGTTTTTTGCGCTTCTGTTATAATAGTATCAATCGGCTATTTTCAATTCCTGTCCACTTTTATAATAACTCTTTCGCAATTTTGGGATTTTTGGACGAATAATGTTATCAAGGCGTTTTATGGCCAGAACCTGAGCCAGCTTTTAAGTTACAGCAACACTTGGTTTTCTTATTACGACGCTCTTCCTCCGACGCTGCGGATGTTTTCCGTTATGCCCGATTCTCATTCGTTTGCCATGCTTGTTATAATTTCTATGCCGGTAGTTTTGTCTTTTTTATTTTACTACAAGCAAGAAAAGCAGAAAAAATATTTGTCTATTATTTTGATATTATTTTTATTATCCATATATTTATCCGGTTCTCGCGGAGCTTGGGTGGGGAGCGTTTTTGCTTTGATGGCTGGAGTATATTTATTTATAGCTTCTTCGGAAAAGGAAAAAAATAATTCTAAACTCAAGAAAATTCGTTTTCTGATCTTGGAATTTATAAGATTATTAAAAAGCAAAGTAGGATTTAAAGAAAGCGCGGAAAATAATTCCAAGCATTATGCCAAGCTGATAGCTTTTTCCGTAATCTTATTTTTTGTTTTAATGCCCGCTTCCAGCCTCGTCTTAAGGCAAAATCAAGAAACCCAAATTATAAGAAGTGATATAAATTTAAGCGCGGAAGAAAGAGACAAACTCTCAATGTTTGAAAGAGCTTTTTCAATCTATGATTTTTCAGAGACCTCAAATATGGGGCGCCTTCAAATCTGGCGGGAAACATTGTTTTCTATTGGAAGCCGTCCGTTTTTGGGAGTCGGATTTGGAAATTTTAATTATGTTTTGGATCAGAACGAATCGGCTCTTAAAAAAGGATCTTCAGCTCACAGTATTTATTTGGATATTGCTTCTGAAGTCGGGATTTATGGTTTTATGGTTTTTCTGTTTTTAATCGCGTTCATTCTGGAATCGTCTTATAATCTTTATTTTAAACTCCAGAAAAAATATTTGAAAATATTTGCCGGATCATTCTTTATATATTTTTCATGGGTCTGCGCTTACAGCATTTTTGATGTCGTGATTTTTAATGATAAAGTCCTGATAATAATCGTTATAATGATTGGATTATTGTATTCACTAAATCGTACAGATCAAGATTAATCAATATTAAATTGTTCTATTGCTATATTGCTAAAATGTTAGCATGTTAAAATGTTAAAATGCTTATATGTTTATATGATTTCTCCCCTTTACATATCTCCAAAAAAATGAGAGAATAAGCATATTAAAAACAAGTTAAGCTTCACGCATTTCAGGAGCCCAGCTCCGAAGCTTCAGGGCTGGGCTCCTGAAATGCTATATTGAAATTTTTTAACGATAAATTATAACTTAAATCTAATGGTATATTATCCCCCGGAAAAACAATTTGATATTCATAGGATTGTCAATCAAGAAGGCAATAATCGTATAAGCCCGAAAACAGAACAGCCAAAGAAAAAAAAGAGACTCCCGTTTAAAAGATTAATTACCGGTTTTGCAGTTGTTGCTTTGTTTGTTTTGGTTTCAGGCGGATATATGGTCTATAAGGCGAATTCAACTTTTGATAAAATAACCGGCGAGCGGAATTCCGTCATAAAAAGTTTTATTAAAATGCTTCCGTTTGGAAATAATTTTTTTCAAATTCTGCCGATAGAAATGGAAATTTCCACGATTGATAAATTAAAAAATAACGAACTGGACAGATTGAATGTTTTAATTCTTGGAATCAGAGGCGCTGACGATCCGAACGGAGGGCTTTTGACGGACACAATAATGATTGTCAGTATTGAGCCTAAAACGGGAAAGACCGCTTTGATTTCTATTCCAAGAGATTTGTATGTCGATATTCCCTATCAAGACAATAAAAATAAGATTAATGAAGCTTATGTTGATGGAGTGAAAAATAGCGGTTGGAAAAATGGCTTAAAGTATAGCAAAAAAGCGGTTTCGGATGTTACGGGCTTGGATATCCATTATGCCGCAAGCATTGATTTTAAAGCGTTTAAAGAAATGATAGATACATTGGGCGGAGTGAAAATAACGCTGGAAAAACCATTTTCAGAGAGAAATCAATTTGAAGAAGGCGTGATTGATCTTATTT
>Ga0180732_1001065_pt1 | contig 18457 bp, 17 predicted proteins | sample KR11_01MetaG_FD_148674 | JGI IMG/M metagenome (GOLD analysis project Ga0180732, IMG submission 148674) | Groundwater microbial communities from the Olkiluoto Island deep subsurface site, Finland - KR11_0.1 MetaG | ecosystem: Environmental > Aquatic > Deep subsurface > Groundwater | place...
GATTTACGAGGAGTGAAGGGCAATTCCTTACGTTAGCCCTAACCGAAAACGACGAGTAAACCGTAGCGCACGGCAAAGATTTTCAGCACGCGAATAAATCCCGCAGCAAAGAACTGTTACTGGTGTCTATGAACTTTACACACCATCGTTAATAAACACTTGATTTTGTAAATATTTGAATATATAATAAAATTTCTGACAGAGAGGAGAAAAATGGCAAACCATAATATTCCTAAGTCTAAGAAAAACAAGATACTTAGACGTTTTCCGTGGGTTTGGTTACTTGTAATTATTGTATTTTATCTCTTAATGAATTCTTTAACCATACCTATGACCGGCATACCAAAAGAGATATCTTATAGTGACTTTTATGGGGTTTTGAAGAGCACCCCTGAGAAGATTAAATCTGTGAGCAAGATTGAAACTGTGCTGCAGGGCGAATTTACTGACAATAGTAAGTTCTTTGTAAATATCCCTGATAATGATACAGAATTACTTAGTCTTATGCGGCAGAATTTAAAACGCTTTGATATTAAGCCGCCGCGGACCCTCTGGGCAAATATATTTTATTCACTGGGCCCGGTGGTTTTATTGATATTTTTCTGGTGGATGATGGCTGCTCGGGGAGAGCAACTAGGAAACAGGATTATGGGTTTTGGCAAGGTGCGGCCAAAGATACATAGTGAAAAAGAAGGGGAAAAAGTCACCTTTAATAATGATGTAGCAGGCGTAGATGAAGCCAGGGAGGAGCTCCAGGAAGTTATCGAGTTTTTAAAAGACCCAAAGAGGTTCCAAAAGTTAGGCGGTAAAATTCCTAAAGGCGTTTTATTAATAGGCCCTCCGGGTTGCGGGAAAACTTTGGTTGCCAAAGCAGCAGCCTGTGAAGCAGGGGTGCCTTTCTTTAGTATTTCTGGTTCGGATTTTGTGGAGATGTTCGTAGGCGTGGGAGCCAGCAGGGTTCGTGATTTATTTGAACAAGGCCGCAAGGCAGCAAAGATTTCCGGTAGAGGCGCAATTATTTTTATCGATGAAATAGATGCAGTAGGGCGGCTCCGTTTTTCCGGTATAGGCGGAGGCCATGACGAGAGAGAGCAGACCTTGAATGCGCTTTTAGTAGAAATGGATGGGTTTGCAACAGAACAGGGTTTAATCCTTATTGCTGCAACTAACCGGCCGGATACCCTGGACCCGGCGCTTTTACGGCCGGGAAGATTTGATAGGGTTATTGTGGTAAATCTTCCGGATATAGCGGGTAGAGAAGCGATACTAAAGGTGCATACCAGGAAAATAAAACTAGCCCCTAACGTTAATTTGAAGGTTATTGCGCAGCAGACCTCTTTATTTTCAGGAGCAGACATTGCTAATTTGTGTAATGAGGCGGCACTCTTAGCTGCCAGGCAGAACAAAGAAGCAGTCCAGCAGCAAGACTTAGAGGCAGCCATAGAACGTGTGATCATGGGGCCCGAGAAAAAGAGCAGGGTAATGTCTAAACGCGAAAAAGAATTAACTGCGATTCATGAGGCAGGGCATGCCATATTATCCTTGCTCATTCCCGAGGTAGACCCCGTTACAAAAGTATCAATTATACCAAGAGGAATGGCAGGGGGGTATACTTTAGCCCCTCCCCGGGAAGACAAGGGATACCATTCCAGGGCTGAGCTCCTTGGCGATATTACAGTAGCTTTAGGCGGAAGGGTATCAGAGGAATTGAATTTCGGCGATATTACAACGGGTGCCGCCCGTGATTTGGAAACATCCACCCAGATAGCCAGGCGGATGGTTTGTGATTTCGGAATGAGCGAGCGCTTAGGCAATATTACTTTAGGTAAAAGCCACGGCCCGGTATTTTTAGGCAGGGACCTTATCGAAGAAAAGAACTACAGCGATGAAACAGCTAGCATTATTGATGAAGAAATAAAACATATTGTCGATGAGTGTTACAGCAGAGCAAAGAAGCTAATCCAGGAGAATCAGGAAAAACTAAAATTATTAGCTAGTACCTTACTTGAGAAAGAAGTGCTTAGCGGCGAGGAAATCAAGCGCATGCTTGGTTTGGTAACACCCGATACCCCAAATGCGAATCCTCAAGGACAACAACCATAAAGAATTAAAAAAATTGATGCAGGATATTAAAGTTGACCCCTATGGCATTAAAATTATGCTGCCTAAGGCGGTTAGCCATCTGGTGAGGATAAATTCCATATCTTGTATTGCGGCAAATATACTCAAACAGGAGATGCTTTCTTTAGGCGGTGATGTGGCAGTAGCTAGAGATGTTTTGACTGGCAAGGCCAGGAAGACAGATTGCCTCCTGATGGCAACCCTGTCTCAATTCAACCGCCTCACCGAAAAGTTAAATAGACAGCCTTTTGGCCTGGATAGATTGGCACATGATTTATCCGATAGCCTTACCAATTATCAAAAGGATGAATTTGATCTTAACCTTGGTAGATATAAACTGGCCTTAAGGCAAGGCAGGACTTATATTATGGGTATTGTAAATCTTACTCCGGATTCATTTAGCGGCGATGGCCTTTATCAGGGAGAGTCCCCTCCGCCCCGCCATCGGCGGGGCAAGGGGACTGTCCCTGATAGAGTTGTTGATTTTGTAGAGAGAATGGTAGATGGCGGAGCAGATATTATTGATATAGGCGGTGAATCAGCCCGTCCGGGCGCCGAACCAATTCCCATCAAGGAAGAATTAGAACGTACAATACCAATAATTAAAAAAATTGCCAAGAAAATAAAAGTTCCTATTTCCATTGATACTTATAAACCCGAAGTGGCAAGGCAGGCCCTGGATAATGGTGCGGTTATGGTAAATGATATAACGGGTTTAAATAATAAAATGGCAAAGATAGTTTCCAAATATAAAGCAGGCGTTGTGATTATGCATATGAAGGGCAATCCGCGGACTATGCAGAATAACCCTGCTTATAAATCTTTAATTGATGAGATAATAGAATATTTAGATAAGGCAATAAGCGAGGCTGTTGCCTGGGGCATAGATAGGGAAAGAATTATTGTTGATCCCGGTATAGGTTTCGGAAAAACGCTTGAGCATAATTTAGAGATATTGAATAGATTAAAAGAATTTAAAATCTTGGGCAGGCCTATATTAGTGGGTCCATCCCGAAAATCCTTCCTTGGCAAAATATTAAATGCAGGGCCTGGCGAGAGAATCTTCGGTACTGTATCTGCCTGCGTATTAGCAGTAAAAAATGGCGCAAACATAGTCAGAGTCCACGATATTGTTGCGGTAAAACAGGCAATAAAGGTTCTAAATACTATAAATAAGGTAAGATGATATCAGATAATATATGTATATATTAAATATTATACATTGGTGGAAACCCGTAATTGAAATCCTGATACTCTGGTCTGTGATTTATCACATCATGCTTTTCTTTGAGGGTACGCGCGCAATACAGGTTTTGCGCGAGATAAAACATTTTGATTATTAAATGCTTATATCCTTGACATCGAAGATGTCAAGGATATGGCTAGATAGAGGCATAAGGTGCTCAATTTAGGCGTAAATATTGACCATGTGGCAACTTTAAGAGAAGTCCGGCACGGCATTGAACCAGAGCCGGCATTCGCTGCTTTAATCTGTCAGACAGCAGGAGCTGATAGTATAGTTGCTCATTTAAGGGAAGACCGCCGGCATATTAAAGAAAGGGACCTGTGTATTTTAAAAGAGATAGTTAAAGTAAAATTAAATTTAGAGATGTCCATTGCCCAGGAGATCGTGAGAATTGCCTGTAAAGTAAAGCCTGGCCAGGCAACTCTGGTGCCCGAAAGAAGGCAGGAGTTAACTACCGAAGGCGGTTTAGATGTGGTATCTAACTTTAACAGGGTAAAGCAAGCTTTTTATAAATTAGATAAACAGGCAATTATGGTAAGCCTATTCATTGACCCGGACAAAAGACAAATTGATGCTGCAAGAAAATTAGGGGTAAGGATGGTAGAGTTGCATACCGGCCGCTATGCCGATGCCAAGAATAAAGAAGAGCAGAATAGATATTTTAAAGAATTAGAAACAGCAGTTAAATATACCAGGGATAAAGGATTGCATGTCTACGCCGGACACGGCTTAAATTATTATAATGTATCGAGGGTGGCTAAAATAGAGGGAATAGAGGAGTTAAATATCGGTTATTCTATCGTTTGCCGTGCAGTGCTGGTGGGTTTAGAACGGGCAGTGCGGGAAATGAAGGCGTTAATGAGATGATAATCGGAACCGGAGTAGATATAACTGAAGTAACGCGCCTGCGTCAGGCAGTAGAGAAGTGGGGCAAAGAATTCCTGAACCGCATATTTACTCAGGAAGAATTAGAGAATGCGAAAACCAGGGGTAGTTTATACCAGCATCTTGCAGGCAGGTTTGCAGCTAAAGAGGCAGTATTTAAGGCGTTAGGCGATGCCAAATTAAATTGGAAGGATGTAGAGATTTTAAATGATAAAGAAGGTAAGCCTTGTTGTGTGATTTTAAACGGCAGGGGTAAAAAAATAGATGTGCATATATCTATTTCCCATGTGAAAAATTATGCGGTTGCCAATGCTATTATTACGCAGAAGGCCCAACGCACATAAAGGTGACTTTGGGCATATTTTTATTTTAGCGGGTTCCGCGAGATTTTCCGGCGCAGCAGTATTATGCGCCGGCGCAGCAATGCGCGCAGGTGCCGGATTAGTTACTTTAGGTATTCCTGGAAGTTTAAACAACGCAATAATAAAAATAAAACCCAAAGAAGTGATGACGTTTCCTCTGCCCGAAACCAGCGATGGCTCATTAAGCTTGAGCGGCTATAAAAAGATTAAAGGTTTTGTTAAAAATACCGATGTATTAGCAGTTGGGCCGGGCCTTACTCAGAATAAATCAACGCAAGGTTTAGCGCGAAAAGCGATATCTGAAATAGATAAACCCATGGTCATCGATGCAGATGGAATTAATGCTTTAGTTGGGCATTTGAAAATGCTATCCGCTATCCGTTGTCCGCTATCCGTTAAAATATTAACCCCCCATCCGGGCGAAATGGCGAGGTTAATGGGTGTCAGTATAAAAAAAGTTCAGGCTGACAGAAAAGATATTACTAAGAAATTTGTCAGGGATTATAAAGTAACTCTAGTTTTAAAAGGATATAATACCGTGGTTGTAGATTATCACGGCAATCTATATATAAATAAAACAGGTAATCCGGGAATGGCTACTGCAGGAAGTGGTGATGTCTTGACTGGAATGATTGCGGCTTTTTTAGGTCAAGGCCTAAATCAATTTGAAGCATCGAAATATGCTGTTTATCTTCATGGGTTAGCCGGAGATTTAGCAGCAAAAGAGAAAACACAAATAGGTATGCTTGCTTCGGATATAATAGATAAGATTCCCGAGGCAATCAAGAAATGTTCTTAGATATATAATAACCTGCGGTTTTGCTCGCAGCACTGAAATTGTTCGCCGTCCCGCCGATGGCGGGACTTTTGCCGAAAAACTTCTAATGCGCTTCGAATCGAAACCATAAAATTTATGATTTCGGTTATTTATAGTGAGTGACGCCGGCGTAGCTCAGTCGGTAGAGCAGCTGTTTTGTAAACAGCGGGTCGGGGGTTCAATTCCTCTCGCCGGCTTAAATTAGAGAATGTTAGTTTGGAAATTGGGATTTGGGATTCTGAAATATGGGCAGGTACCCAAGCGGCCAAAGGGGACAGACTGTAAATCTGTTGCGCTTGCGCTTCGAAGGTCCGAATCCTTCCCTGCCCACCATTTTTGTTATTGTATTGCAAATAGACAGGTTGTACAGTAATATGCGGGCATAGCACAGAGGAAGTGCAGTAGCCTTCTCCCGTTTCAATCACCTAATCTGTAAGAAACGGGATCCCGCTGGCGTCCTGTAAGAGAAGCAGCGGGACAAGCTATTCAAAAATTAAGTTTTGCGAGCGTAGTTCAATGGTAGAACAATAGCCTTCCAAGCTATATATGTCGGTTCGATTCCGATCGCTCGCTCCAGAGAAATTATGCCAGAACGAGAATTCTTAGAGCCGGTAATTATTGATGCCTTTGATTTGGATGATGCCTGGTTTCAGTGTCTATCGCAAATACTGGACAAAGGGCATGTCTATAGCATAACCCGGGGCAGTTACGAAGGGCAGAAGCGCCTGGAGTTTGATTTTGTAGTGGTAAGGACTAAGAAACCAGCGCATCAAATTATTCCCATAATTCCAGAGGGGATGAGTATACCCGTACCCACAGATATGGAATATATCCAGGGTTATTTAAATTACCTCATGACCGGCGTAAAAACAGAGACCGAAGATTATACTTATGGAGAGAGGCTGGTCGAGCCTAAAGTAAAAGTAAAACAGAATATTGACGGTAAAGAAATGGTTAAAGAAATGCCCCTGAACGTAAATCAGATAGATGAAGTGATAAAGATTTATAAAAAGCAGGGATCCGGCACTAACCAGGCGATAATGGAGATTGGCATGCCTTCGGATATAAAGTTAGCTGATCCGCCATGTTTACGGCTTATAGATACAAGGGTGCGTTATGGAAAGCTCCATTTTATTTTATATTTTCGTTCTTGGGATTTATGGGGCGGGTTTCCTTCTAATTTAGGCGGCTTACAGTTAGTAAAGCAATATATGGCAGAAGAAATTGGTGTCCGTGACGGCGAGATTATCGCTGTCAGCAAAGGTTTGCACCTTTATGAGTATAGTTGGGAGTTAGCGAAGATCAGGACAAATAAATCCAATCCTTCTTCGCTGCAGAATTTAGGAGGAAAATAATAAATATGGAATACAAGGGTGAGGAAAGACGCAATTTTATGAGGTTGGGTTATAAAATACCCCTTGCCTATAAAGTATGCCGGGAGGAAACTATTGAGAAATTGCTCCAAGGTTATACTGCAGATATAAGCCAATCAGGCCTGCTTTGTAATATAAAAGACAGAGTGAACAAAGATGATATCCTATGGCTTTCTTTTGATAGGAGTACGTTAGATATTTTTGAGGATATAGAAAGAAGAAGCCTGATTTATCAAAACGGTATTATCGGTAAGGTAGTGAGAATAGAACAAAGAAATGATGACACTTATAATGTCGGAGTTAAATTTATCACGCGCGAAGAAAATAATTCAACCAATATCTATCCGGGGGTCCATTTTATAGAGAAACAGTTTGAAGGGGAAAATAAACCCCGTTAGAAATACCAAAGCTCTTAGGGGGAGAAAACAAGATTTCTAACGGGGTAAACAATAATGCACAGGCTTAATATTTCTATTTTAGGAGATGGTGGCTGGGGGCGCTGGTGCGACGAATAAGGAGCACCGTTTAGCGCGCCCGCCGAGATGTGAGGCGGGCCGGGGCGGTTGTCGAGATATGAAGATAGCTGTTTTAGGAGATGGCGGTTGGGGTACTACATTATCTATATTGCTGCATAGCAAAGGCTACAGCGTCAGCCTTTGGGGCGCTTTCCCGGATTACGTTTCTTATTTAGATAAAAAAAGGATAAATACCAAATTTTTACCGCAAATTAAAATACCCAGAGATATAGAAATCACCCCAAGCTTAAAGGATGTAATCTATGATAAGGAATTAATAATTTTTGCCATACCTTCGCAATATCTGCGAGCGGTTTTAAAAAAGGTTAAACAATTGGATTATTCCAGAGGCGTTATATATTTAAGCGTAATTAAAGGAATAGAAACAGGTTCCCTTAAAAGGATGTCTGAGGTAATACATGATGAAATTGGTAATGTAAGATTAGCAGTGCTCTCCGGATCAACTATTGCCTATGAAGTAGCTAAAGAGATACCTACGACTGCGATAATTGCTTCTGATGATAAGAATTTAAGGAAATATCTGCAAGGCATTTTCATGACTGAGCGGTTTAGAATTTATACAAATAAAGATGTTATTGGTGTAGAATTAGGGGGTAGCCTTAAGAATATCATTGCTATTGCTTGTGGAATATCCGATGGCTTAGACTTTGGCACGAATACAAAGGCAGCTATTTTGTCGCGCGGATTGGTGGAGATTTCGAGATTAGGCTATGCTATGGGTGCTAGGGTCGCGACTTTTAGCGGGATAAGCGGTTTGGGTGATTTAGTCACTACCTGCATTAGCCCTTATAGCCGTAATAGGTATGTGGGTGAGCAGATAGGGAAAGGGAAAACTTTTAAACAGATAATAGCCCATATGCAAATGGTAGCAGAAGGCGTTCCTACTACGCAATCAGCATATGCCTTGAGTCTGAAATATAAAGTGGATATGCCTATAACAAAAGAAGTCTACAGCGTTCTTTATAAAAATAAATCTCCTGAGAAAGCAGTTCAGGATTTGATGACGCGGGAGAAAAAAGAAGAGTAAGGGAGAAACGGGGGATGGCGCAGTTTGGCTAGCGCGCTTGAATGGGGTTCAAGAGGTCGAGAGTTCAAATCTCTCTCCCCCGATTAAATTATAAAGTGTTTCAGTCCCGAATGAAGCGTTTCAGAGTAGTTATTCTTCGGGATGCCGAAGTTATACTACGAAGAATCACTGCATTCGGCATTTGGCTAGAGCGCTTGAATGGGGTTCAAGAGGTCACAGGTTCAAATCCTGTCGTCCCGATATTGACAATAATGAGGTCGATAGTTCCCGCTAAGCTATTTAATAGCGGGCGGGATCCCGCTGGCGATTTTAAATAGATACAGCGGGACAAGTCTGTCCGCCCCGATTTACCTGCTATTGGTTATCGGTACCTAAAAAAAGATTGTTAAGCTATGGTAGAAGAGAGAAGAAAGTCGGTTCGCATTAAAAAGGTAATCACTGTCCGATATAGCTATAGCACTGACAAAGGTGAGAAGAAATGGGATATGACTGTGATAAGGGATATCAGCGAGACGGGAATGAGCATTACTGCCCATCAACAGTTTTCGCTTGGTGATATTGTAACTTTCCTTGTCAAAATTCCTTCCCGGCCCTTAGAGTGGATAGAATTTACCGGAAGGATTGTGGGATCTGAAGAATCGAAGGCTGTTTCCGGAGAAATCGTGGCAGGGTCGCATATAACCAGGGTAGAATTTATAAATTTAAAAGAAGACCAGAAAGAATTGTTTCGAGAATATATAGCATGGTTTTTAACCAAAGAAGGGGGAGGGAAGAAATGAAATATGCAGGAGCTGAAAGAAGAAGGCATCCTCGCGTAAATGCTCGTTTTATTGTCTCCTACCGTATTCTCGACGAAATCGATAATCTAGATATATCTCAAACAAAGAACTTAAGCTTAGGGGGGATGTTGTTGACTACAAACAGGAAATTCGGCATTGGTACAAACCTGGCATTGGAGATAAGATTGCCCTTTGACCCCAATCCGATTATGATTATCGCTAAGGTCTTAGAATCACGTGAAATTAGCAAAGATTTAATTTATGATACGAGGCTTATATTTTCGGCCATAGATGAAAGACATAGAAAAGCAATCAAGGAGACCATAGATTATTATATTAAGAAAGGATAATGCATGAACCCCGCCCATCTTAAAAATAACGGATTGAATATTAACATAAATAATAAAATGAAGGGGTGGGGTGTGAATGGGAAAGGAAGGGCGGGGTGAAGAAGATAAATGTGGGCTTGGTTGGTTTCGGCAATGTCGGCGTAGGTGTGGTAAAAATTTTATCCGATAGAAAGAATTTCTTAAGCAATAAGATAGGCTTAGATATAAATATTAAGAAAATTTGCGATAAGGATATCAGTCCCAGGAGAAATGTTACGGTAGACAGAAGTCATTTTAGCAAAGACGCAAAAGAAATTATTAATGACCCTCAGATAGATATTATAGTAGAATTAATAGGAGGGATACATCCGGCAAAGGAATATATAGCTGAAGCGTTAAAAAAAGGAAAAAGCGTTGTCACTGCAAATAAGGCGCTCCTGGCGCAGGAGGGCCGTGAGTTGTTTGCTCTCGCACATGACCGCGGCAAAAGTATTTATTTTGAGGCCTCTGTTGGCGCAGGCATTCCGATTATAAAATCCCTGCGCGAAGGGTTAGTAGCTAATAAGTTTTACAGTATCTTTGGCATTGTAAACGGGACTTCTAATTTTATATTATCCCAGATGTCTAATAATAATTGTACCTTTAACGATGCCTTGAGTGAGGCAAAGGCAAGAGGTTTTGCAGAAAAAGACCCTACCCTAGACATCGAAGGCATAGATTCCGCGCACAAATTAATATTGCTTACTTACCTTTGCTTCGGAAGGTTTGTGAATTTAGAGGATATATTTATCGAAGGGATTTCTCAAATATCTTTGGCAGATATTAATTATGCCCAGGAACTGGGATTTGAAATAAAACTATTGGCTATTGCCAAAAAAGAATCCGATGAATTGGAAGTAAGGGTTCATCCCACCCTTATACCCAAAATGCATTTACTATCTTCGGTGACAGGCATATTTAATGCGATATATGTATCCAGTGATTTAGCAGGCAACCTTCTCTTCTATGGTCCGGGCGCAGGACAATTATCTGCTGCTTCTGCAGTAGTATCTGACTTAGTAGATCTAACTCAAGGGTTAAAGGCAGGGATGTTCAGGCCGACATTAAATATAGTAGCGGATAAATCTATAAAAAAGTTACGCCTGATAAACGAAATTGAAAGCCGATATTACATCCGTTTTATGACTGTAGATAAACCCGGCGTATTGGCAAAGATTGCCGGGGTTTTGGCTAAATTCGGGATTAGCATAGCCTCAGTTACTCAAAAAGAAAGAAGGAAAGCACAGGTTGTGCCCATTGTGATGATAATCCATGAAGCGAAAGAGAAGGATTTGCGTGGTGCCTTAGAGATGATAGGGCGTTTGAATATTATAAAACAAAAGTCAGTGGCGATAAGGATAGAAGAGGTATGAAAAAAATGCAAAATGCAAAATGCGAAATGCAAAACTATAATGGGGTAATTGAAAGGTATAAGAAATATTTACCTGTCACAGATAAAACTCCTATCGTTACCTTAAAGGAAGGAAATACGCCTTTGATATTTGCCAATTATTTGAGTAAATTATTGGGTGAAAATTTTGAAGTTTATTTAAAATATGAAGGCCTTAATCCGACGGGTTCTTTTAAAGACCGGGGTATGACTCTGGCTATTTCTAAGGCTTGCGAGGAAGGCTCAAAGGCGGTTATGTGCGCCTCAACTGGTAACACTTCTGCTTCAGCCGCAGCCTATGCTGCCCGTGCGGCCTTAAAATGCATAGTGCTTATCCCCCGCGGCGCAATTGCATTAGGAAAACTTAGCCAGGCACTTATTCATGGTGCGGTGGTTTTGGCTGTGGATGGAAATTTTGACGATGCCTTAAATTTAGTAAGAGAGATTACTGTAAATTATCCCATAACTTTAGTTAATTCTTTAAATCCTTATCGTATTGAAGGACAGAAGACGGCGAGTTTTGAAATTTGCGATTTGTTAAATGATGCGCCGCATTTTCAGGTTATGCCCGTGGGCAATGCAGGAAATATCACTGCTTATTGGAAGGGATACAAAGAATATAAGAAAATAGGTAAAATTGAAAGATTGCCCAGGATGTTAGGTTTTCAGGCGCAAGGTGCAGCGCCTATTGTTAAGGGGCATCCGATAAAGCATCCTCAGACTATTGCTACTGCTATCCGTATCGGTAATCCCGCAAGCTGGAAGCAGGCAGAGGGAGCTCGTGATGAATCCGGCGGCCTTATTGATGAGGTTTGCGACAGGGAAATCGTTTCTGCCTATAAATTATTAGCAGCAAAAGAAGGCCTATTTGTTGAGCCGGCTTCAGCTGTTTCGGTTGCCGGATTATTGAAGTTAGTAAAAAGTGGTTATTTTAAAAAGGCAGGAGGCAGGCAGCAACCAAGAAGAATAGTTTGTATCCTGACCGGACACGGGTTAAAAGACCCGGACATGGCTATAAAAACTATCAGACAACCAAAAGTAGTGAAAGCGAATTTGAAGGCGGTATTAAAAGAGCTTGGTTATTAATTTAGTAGGTAGTATGTAGTAGATAGTATGTAGGTAATGAGTTTAAAGAATAAAAGGATTTTAATTACTGCAGGACCTACCTGGGTTTCTATAGATAGCGTAAGGGTTATCAGTAATATTGCTACGGGCGAAACGGGAATTTTATTGGCAGAGAAATTGCAGAATTTCGGTGCCAGGGTTACTCTTTTGTTAGGCCCTGTAGAAACCTGTTGTTTAAATAAGAAGATAAGATTAATACATTTCAGGTTCTTTGATGAATTAAGGCGCATAATCGCAAAAGAACTAACTTCTAAGAAATATGATATTGTAATACAAACAGCTGCGGTTAGTGATTATAGGCCACAAATAAGTTTTAAACAAAAAGTGAAGTCTGGAATTAAACAATGGAGACTGAACCTCGTGCCTACACCTAAAATAATAGACTTGATAAAGAAGGTCGATCGAATTATATACTTAGTGGGTTTTAAGTTTGAACCAGAAGCATCCAGAAAAATATTAATAGATAAAACAAGAAGTCTGATGAACCGGACAAAACTGGATTTAGCAGTTGCCAATACTATTGGTAAAAATGGATATCAGGCATATATTGTCAGCCAAAATAGAATTCAGGGCCCTATGAGGAATAAGAAAGATTTAGTGCAGAAATTAATTAAGGTATTAAGTTTTAATTGTCCCGAATGCAGTTTTGCAAAGAAGTGATACATCGGGATCCCGAAGTGACACAAAAACAATTTACTACATTCGGGACTAGTTACTCGTTACTAGTGCACTAGTTACTAACATATGAAATACATAGTCTTAGTAGGCGACGGAATGGCGGATTATCCCATCAAAGAGCTGGATAATCGTACGCCTTTGGAAGTGGCGCGTACGCCGAATATGGATTTTATTGCCAAACACGGCAGGCTCGGCCGTATTAAAACCATACCTAAAAATATGGCGCCTGCTTCGGATGTGGCAAATATTTCCATCTTAGGTTACGATCCCTCAAAATATTATACGGGTAGGGGGCCGTTAGAGGCAGCAAATTTAGGCATAAAACTAGAAGATGATGATGTTGCTTTTCGTTGTAATCTGATAACGGCTTCAGCTGATACGCTCATAGATTATAGTGCTGGCCATATAAGTTCTAAGGAAGCTGCGATATTGATAAAATTTATCGATGAAAACTTAGGTTCCGATAGAATAAAATTTTATTCCGGCGTAAGTTACAGGCATCTTATGCTTGTCAAGAATGCTAGAGAAGAACGCTTGCAAGATTTAGAGTGTAAGCCGCCTCACGATATTAGCGGGCAGAGTATTTCCAAGAATTCCCCCAAAGGAGAAGGCGCGGATATTTTAATAAAACTGATGCAGGATTCACGTAAAATTCTTCAGAACCATGAGATAAACCTCGTAAGGATTGATTTGAAAGAAAATCCGGCTAATATGATTTGGCTGTGGGGCCAAGGCAGGAAGTTAAGTATGCCCAAATTCCAGGAGAAATACGGCCTAACAGGCTCTGTTATCTCAGCAGTGGATTTAATAAAAGGACTGGGTAAAATTTTGGGATTAGATGTAATAAAAGTTGCCGGTGCAACCGGCTATTACGATACCAATTATGTAGGTAAAGCGAAGGCAGCATTAAAATCTTTAGAAAAAAAGGATTTTGTTTTCTTGCACGTTGAGGCGCCTGACGAGGCTGGCCACAACGGGGATTTAAGGGAAAAGATTACGGCGATAGAAAGATTTGACCAGTTAGTAGTGGGCACAATATTAAAAGCGTTTAAGCGCAGGAAGAACTTCCGCATTTTGGTTTTGCCTGACCATGCCACACCTGTTTCAGTCAGAACTCACACCCCTGATATTGTACCCTTTGGCATATTTGGTAAGGGCGTTATGGGAAGAGGTTTCCTAAATTACAGCGAGAAAGAAGCGGAAAAATCCGACCTTTATTTTGAAAGAGGTTTTGAGCTGATGGATTATTTTATCCGTATCGCCGAGGAGTAATTTGCTTTGAGCTGCTGGCTTTTATCTAAGAATAAGACCGTAAAATTTACATTAATTCCGGCGTTCTTTATGCTGATTACCACTGTTTTCGCTTTGGTATTGCAGGCAATAAGATATATTATAAATAAAGATATTGCACTTCTTATGATAGCTATTTGTTTGATTTTATTGGCAGGATTTATGGTTTGGGAAGTCGTTCAAACTATATTCAAAGGAGTGCGAAGATATGCATAAAGGCTTAATTGTGCAAAAATTCGGCGGCTCTTCGGTAGCGAATGTCGAACGTATCCAGAATGTCGCAAAAAGAGTAGTAAGTTACAGAAAAAAGGGTTATGATTTGGTGGTAGTGGTTTCTGCTTTAGGGGATACTACAGATGAGTTGATTGAGTTGGCAAACAAGATTAATTCTGACCCCTCAGAACGCGAAATGGATATGCTCTTATCGACGGGAGAGCAAATTTCAGTAGCGCTCCTGGCTATGGCGATACATAAATTAGGATTTGAGGCTATTTCATTTACCGGTGCGCAAGTGGGAATTATTACTGATACCAGCCACACCCGCGCACGGATTATTAAAATAAATACCGATAAAATAAAAGAAGAATTGAGGCGGGGTAAAATTGTGATTGTCGCTGGATTCCAGGGCGTAACCTTGAATCAGGATATCACTACTTTAGGTAGAGGCGGTTCGGATTTAACTGCTGTTGCCTTGGCAAAAGAACTGGCGGCTCGTGAGTGTGAAATTTACACTGATGTAGAAGGTATCTATACTACTGACCCCCGGATAGAACCCAAGGCAAAGAAAATCAAAGCCATTACGTATGATGAGATATTAGAGATGGCCTCATTGGGTACCCAGGTAATGCAGGCGCGTTCTATTGAGGTGGCAAAAAAATTCAATATAAATATACATGTGCGTTCAAGTTTGAACGATCAAGCCGGAACGATGATTACTAAGGAGGTTAAAAGAATAGAAGATGTGGCTGTTAGCGGCGTAACCCTGAATAAAAACGAGGCAAAGATTACAATTTGCAATGTCCCTGACCGGCCAGGTATTGCGGCCAGGATATTCAAGGAATTAGCCGGCAAAGGGATAAGCGTAGATATGATAGTGCAGAATGTCAGCCATACCCGTCAGACTGATATATCTTTTACCGTAAATAAAACAGATGCCCGCAAGACTTTGAAGCTTACTAAAAAAGTTGCTAAGGGCATCGGGACAGGAGAGGTTTTGCAGGATGATGATATAGCGCGGGTTTCAGTAGTAGGAGTGGGTATGAAATCTCATCCGGGCGTTGCCGCGACCATGTTCAATGCCCTTGCCGATAACAAAATCAATATAGAGATGATTTCTACTTCTGAAATAAGCATTTCGTGTATTATAAAAAAGAAGTTTGCCGAAACTGCGGTGAAAGCGTTGCATGATAAATTTGGGTTAGCTAAATAGAACTAATAGTAATAGGGACAGGCACTGACCCAATCGGGGGACGTCCTTGAATCCAATCGGAAAGGTGTCCCCAAAAGATGAAAGAAAGCTTAAGGGGGACACCCTTAGCTTTGGTTCCAAAGACGTCCCTAACTATAAGAGGTTAAAATGTCGAAAATAAAACTATACGATACTACTTTACGCGATGGCGCACAGGGCGAAGGCATATCTTATTCAGTAATGGATAAAGTACGCATCGCCCAGGAACTTGACAGTTTAGGTATACATTATATCGAAGGCGGCTGGCCAGGCTCTAATCCCAAAGATATGGAATTTTATTTAAAGATGAACAAGAAACGCCTTAAGAATAGCGAACTTGTTGCTTTTGGATCCACCCGCAAAGCCCATACTAAAGTAGAACATGATCAAAATTTGAAGGCTATTTTAAAATCTCAGGTTAAAGTCATAACTATCTTTGGGAAAACCTGGGATTTACATGTGAGGGAAGTTCTAAAGACTACCCGGGATGAAAATCTCGGGATGATCAAAGACACTATAACTTTTTTAGTGTCAAAAGGATTAGTTGTATTTTATGATGCCGAACATTTCTTTGATGCCTATAATGCAAATAAGGAATATAGTTTAAGATGTTTACTTGCAGCGCAAGACGCAGGCGCAGATGCGGTTGTCCTATGTGATACAAATGGCGGCACGCTTACTTCCGAGATCACAAGGATTATTAAAGAAATACGACCCAAAATAAAAGTCAAATTAGGCATACATTGCCATAATGACGCAGGCCTGGCAGTAGCTAATTCTGTTGCTGCGGCTGAAGCCGGAGTAGATATAGTTCAGGGGACCATAAACGGTTACGGTGAACGCTGCGGCAATGCGGATTTAATCCCGATTATCGCTAATCTTAAAATAAAATTAGGCATTGACTGCATATCAGGCGGGAAATTAAAAGAATTAACCCATGTATCGCATTTTGTGAGTGAAATAAGTAATATGCGTTTGAGAAACGATCAGCCTTATGTCGGAGAATCTGCTTTTGCCCATAAAGGCGGAGTGCATATTAATGCAGTAATGAAGGATCCTCAAACATATGAGCATATCGAGCCGAGTTTAGTAGGTAATCATCGCCGGATTCTTCTTTCTGAATTAGGTGGTAAGACGGGCATAATGCTGCGGGCAAAAGCCATGGAGTTAGATTTAAGCAAAGAGGACCCTAAGACAAAAAGGATTTTAAAACTCATACAGAATTTAGAGCACCGGGGTTATCATTTTGAGGCAGCGGAGGCGTCTTTTGAGTTACTGATGAAAAGGGCACTGAAGAAATATAAAAGATTTTTTGACTTAGAAGGTTTTCGCGTAGTAATAGAGAAGCGTTCGGATAAGAAGATTGCTTCAGAGGCAATTATTAAATTAAAGGTAAAAGGCATAAAAGAGCATACTGCCGCAGAAGGCGATGGTCCGATAAATGCCCTGGACAATGCCTTGCGTAAAGCACTTAAAGATTTTTATCCGACATTATCAAAAATGCATCTTTCTGATTTTAAGGTGCGCGTATTGGATGAAAAGGCAGGTACTGCTGCGCGTGTACGTGTCCTTATCCAATCACAAGACGAAACAGATACCTGGAGCACAATCGGGGTATCAGAAAATATTATCGAAGCATCTTGGCAGGCACTGGTGGATTCGGTAGAGTACAAACTTATAAAAGATAATATCCGCTGATTTATGGTACAGGAAAGTATAAAACACTTTCCTATACCACTGCGAAAATCGTTTAAAGCTATCGCCGAAGGCGATTTTCTTGTCATACATGAATGAAATTCCAAGTCGCTATAATCCCAAAGAAACTGAAGATAAATGGTATAAGTTCTGGGAAGAAAATAATCTTTTTTCCGCAAAGCCGAATCCTTCAAAAAAGCCTTTCTGTATAGTTATCCCTCCGCCTAATGTCACCGGTATCCTGCATATGGGCCATGCCCTAAACAATACTATTCAGGATATACTTATCAGATATCATAGGATGTGTGGCGAGGAATCCCTTTGGATGCCGGGGACTGACCACGCGGGTATTGCTACCCAGAACGTAGTAGAAAAGGCAATTGCTAAGGAAGGGCTTAAACGCCAGGACTTAGGAAGAGAAAAGTTCATTGAAAAGGTCTGGCAGTGGAAAGAGCAATACGGCTCAACTATTATCCATCAGCTTAAAAAATTAGGCGCTTCCTGCGATTGGTCGCGCACCCGCTTTACGATGGATAAGGAGTATTCTGAAGCAGTAATCGAGGTATTTATCGGGCTTTACGAAAGGGGCCTGATTTATCGCGGAAGTTATATTATTAACTGGTGCCCGCGCTGCCAGACTGCGCTTTCTGATGAAGAAGCACCGCATCATGAATTGCAGGGTAATCTTTATTATTTACGGTATCCATTTAAGGGTCAGTCCCCTGCGCCCCGCCATCGGCGGGGCAAGGGGACAGACCCTTATATCGTAGTGGCTACCACCCGCCCAGAAACCATGTTAGGAGATACTGCGGTAGCAGTTAATCCTAAAGATAAAAGGTATAAGAAATTTATTGGCAAAAGTTTAATTCTGCCTTTGATGAACAGAGAAATAAAAGTAATCGCCGATAATATGGTGGATATGAAATTCGGCACAGGCGCAGTGAAAGTAACGCCTGCGCACGACCCTAATGATTATGGATTAGGCTTGAAACATAACCTTGAATTTGTGAATATTATGCATCCGGATGGCCGCCTCAATAATAATTCCGGCGAATATAAAGATATGGATAGGTTTGAGGCAAGAGAAGTTATCTTGGAAGACCTGAAAGAAAAAGGGTTGTTAGAAAAAGTCGAGCCGCATCAGCTATCTGCCGGGCATTGCTACCGCTGCCATACCATAATTGAGCCGTATTTATCCAAACAATGGTTTGTGGATATGGACCGCTTGGCTAAGCCGGGTATTACGGCAGTGAAGAGAAGAAAAATTAAGTTTTATCCTCAACGCTGGACAAAGGTTTATCTTAACTGGATGGAGAAT
>Ga0180732_1001066_pt1 | contig 18456 bp, 27 predicted proteins | sample KR11_01MetaG_FD_148674 | JGI IMG/M metagenome (GOLD analysis project Ga0180732, IMG submission 148674) | Groundwater microbial communities from the Olkiluoto Island deep subsurface site, Finland - KR11_0.1 MetaG | ecosystem: Environmental > Aquatic > Deep subsurface > Groundwater | place...
AGACTAGAGGTGAGCTTCCCCACTCCCTCCAGCTTCTTATCAATAGCTGCCAGTATTTCTGTTTCCATTCTCCCTCTCTTACCCCGACCGCCTCGCATAGTGGGCGCACCGCCTCACGCGACTCGGACACTTCTGTGTCGTAGAGCGGAAGGCAATACACCTACTACCACGGGGGCCGGGGTCTTTTACTGTTGCTTTTGCCATATTGCGTCGACCTCCCTCGCTATTTACAGCGAGACTTCTTGGCAAACTTGTTACCGCAGCGGCACCTTGTGCCTCTGCCGCGTACCCGGGTCATCCTACATGCCATCTTCTCTTTTCCTCCTCGTCAAATTGTGTGGCTCTCAGCTACTGGCTACTTGCGCCGGCAGCTCTTGCCGACCCGCTTGGAGCCTTTCGGGCACTTCTTCCGCCTCTCCATCTCGGCCGTCTCAGCCATGCGACACCTCCTGTAGATTTCTTCTGGAGGTGACAGCCCCGACAAAAAGGAAAGGGGGTGACCTCAACCTCTTGTCGAGATTGCCACCCCCTTATTACAATTCCATTTAGGACACAAGAGAAAGATGCTTGTCAATAGCAAGCGGGTAGTTTAGATACAGAAATAGCTGCTTTTGAGGTATTCTTGAACTAGCTAGTAGTTAGAGTAGAAAGCTAGGAAGGTAAGCCGACCATTATGGCCGTTATAGTGGCAAGTATGGTAAGGCTCATTATTACGGCGGTAAGCTATTTTGCTATGCTTCTCCAGCCGTATGATTCTCCGGCCATCACTTGTAGCAAACGCATCGATGCCAAACAGGTCTTTACACGAGCGGCACTGGCAGAGTACTTCGCCGTGACGCAGGCTAAGGTGTCTCTTGTGCCTGCTGGACTGAAACATAGCTGTCTCCAAAAACTTATTCACCTCTCGTGCTTGAACCTATAGCACTTTGCCTTCCCTCCACGGCGGGTGATGCACACATAGGAAAGGCGCTTGTCATGCGCTGTCTGCTTATCTTGCTCAGAGAGGCTACTGCTGCCGCCTGGGTGGTAGTGGCTCACGCCCACCACCTTGCTACCAGGGGGGCAACGGAGGGGGATGTCAACATGGTGGGAGCTACCACTAGCACGGGGGCCTGCCGTTCTTCTCCGCCCCTGCTGACAAATAGGCCAGCCGTGTTCAACATCTGTCATTCCACCACCTCAGCAGTCTTCATGGCGTCCTTCACCTCTTGCAGTTCGGGCTCACGGGCCTCTACACCTTCAGCAGTATGGAACTTCACGTTGATATTAGGGTGAGAGCGCCGGAGCGCCTGTAGCTCTTGCTCGTAGCGGTCAGTGCGAGGTACCACGCTCTTGACGATTTCCGCTCGTGGACTGCATCGCTTGGTCTTTGCATTCCACTTAGCGCCTACCGGACACCCGATGTAGACCAGCACACCCTTTGCGGGCTTGAGCGTGCGTATCGTGCCGTCCTGCATATCACCAGCATCTCTATAGTGCCGGTGAATGACGTTGCTGTAGACGTCTATTGCTTTAGGAATCCGCTCTGCCATAATTGCCTCCGCAAACATCGCTAATTGCTCGGTTGGCTCATGCCTTACCTGACGCACGACTTCTTGTGGCGTCCAGGTCAACTCGCTCGGTTCTCCTCCAATGGGAAGCACAACCTCATAGACCCGCTGGCTCGGCACAGCAGTATGCACCTGCTTGATTCTCGTGGTCTTCATCACCACTTTGGCTATCTTATCTTCAGCATCTATGCTCAGGCCGTCAATAATGAGCTGGTAGCGGCCATAGACAAACCCTATACTACAGAGCTGCACCTTCGCCTTAACACCGATAGCCGCTGCTACGATATTGCGTAACGGACGCCAACTGAGCGCCGCGTCCACATCCCGCACCGAGACATTACACGCATCTACCTTTTTTGCCAGCCAGGAATAGTCAAACATCTCCACCACTTCCGCTTTGCCAACCTCTTCCCTGAAGCCCTCGAGTACTGTCAGGTCATCGTCACTGATGGCCTCGGGCTCAGGCTCCGCCATATCGGACTCGTATTGCAGCGGCTCGCCCATCGGGACACGGAGGAAGGATTCGATGAGCGCATTAGCAACTGAAGTGGTAGCAGCTTCATCTCGTGTCTTGCCGTCAATAGCTTGTGCGATGATGAACTCTTTTTCCTTTAGCAACTCCAGCATTCTCTCATCAATGGTGTTCTTGGCCAAGACATTCACCACTTCCACAGTTTGCGTCTGGCCGATTCGGTGCGCCCGGTCCTCAGCCTGAATCTTCGCACCAGGCGTCCACGGTAGGTCAAGGAAGGTCACACGGTTAGCAGCCGTCAGCGTAATGCCGACGCCCGCTGCACCCACTGTGCCGAGGAAATAGCAGACTCCAGTGCTATGCTGGAAGTGGTCCACCATTGTCTGCCGCTCTGGGGAAGATAACGCCCCAGTATAAAGGACAGCTTCAGGTTTGCACCTCTTCAGACCGTTCAGGGGTTCGATAAAACTACAGAACACCAGCACCTTACCCTGACCATCTCGGCACGGCTTGAGCCAGTCGCAGACCGGCCCGACCTTGCCGTTTGCTGCCAGCATCCGCAAGGCATTCATCTTGACAATAATCTCGGCTTTCGACGCCTGTATTGCAGCCTCAGTGCCCTTCTGCTCAGCCAGCCATGTGAGGAAGTTGCGCTCGGCTTGGACATATTCAGCAGCATTCGTAATGGCGACAAACATCGGGGTGTTAATCTTGGGTGGCAACTGCTTGAGCACGTCCTTTTTCATCCGGCGCAACATGATGGGCTTGAGATTCTGGTGCAGTTCGTAGAGGTTTCGTGCCCCGGTGAATACTAGTCGGCCTTTCACATACTTGTGCTGAGTGTATCGCTCAAGGAACTCACGAAAGTCCACACGCTTTTTGACGCCGAGAAATACCAACAGAGAAAACAACTCAATCGGGCGATTTACAACCGGCGTCCCCGTCACGGCCAAGCGATTCGGAATTGGCTTGTCACTAGCCTTTGGCTCATCTGGCACCACCAGTGCCAGGATGTTTTTTGTTCGCTGCGTGTCGAGGTTCTTGACCAAGTGTGCCTCGTCAATAATTATGGCCTTGAATCCAGCACGCCGAAGTTGGGGTAAGTAGTGGTTTAACATCCCATAGCTCATAATGCACCAATCGGGGAGCTTATGCGGCAGATCGGTCTTGCCGTCTAGCAACACAGCCTTGTCCTGGGGTCGCCACATTGCCGTTATCTCACGCTGCCAGTTTAGCGTCAGGGCAGACGGAACGACCACCAGTACCGGTCTGTTGTCAGCGCCCCAGTGTATAGCTTGCGGCGTCTTGCCCAGGCCCATCTCGTCAGCTAGCAGCGCAAATGAGCGACCTTTCAGCCACTCCACGCCCTCTTGTTGAAAGGGAAATAACTCGTATTTGGTCTTGCCTTTAGGCATTGGTGGCGGCATAACCGATACGGTCGGGCAGACGGGGGGGCAAGGTGGAGTGACTTCTATCTTGGGTGGCACTTTCTCAAAGTCAAATGGCATTTGATACTTCAGCGCCCGCTCCCACTCGGCCTTCGTCATGGCACGACACAAGTGAGCCTCGAACATCTTGGCCACGTCTTCCGCTGTCACGGCCTCCGGCAGCATCGTAGCTCGTCTCACGGCAGTCTCAAACAACTCCTGCTTGCTCGCCCGCACCGCTTCAATCATGCTGGCCTGTTGCGGTGGTGGACTGTCCAGGACAAGTTGTGCGTAAGTTCCCAAGATACTGCCGATGCGCCTGGCTGACTTTGAATGCTCATCCAGCACGGCCAGAATGCGCTCCTGGAAGGGCGTCAGTTCTCGCTCCAGCATCTGAAGCTGGGCCAGGTATTTCTTGACATCCATGCCGGGCGTCTTCTTGATAGCGGAGAACACTGACACCGCTTTGGCTAAGTCTTCACCTATCGCCAAGCTGGAGTCACGCTGACCACCAGCAGTCAGGCTCTCCGCCCGGGCGAGCAGCCCCAGACTCCGCCCGATGCCGTTAAGAGCATTCCGAACATTGACATCGGTGGACTCAAAGAACCGCTCGGCCAGCTTCAGCCCGACATCACCCTTGAAAGTAGCGACAAACAGCGCCATAGCAACACGCCGCACGCCGTCCTGATTCAATATACCTTTGGCATCCACGAGCCTTGCCTGTTCGTTCTCTGATAGCTTTCGCAGGAAGGACGTCACGAAGTCCTTGTTGCGGGTAGAGCGTAGAGCGTCCTCAATGGCCTCACCCTCAAGTACTTCCAGACCGTCCAGCATGGGGAGGGTAATTTTACCTGCATCGCTCCGGGCTTTCTCGACTGCTGAACTCTCAATGGTCGTGCTGGCGTTACTCTCCTCGACAAAGTGCCGCCGGTCTACTTTTGTCAGCCGCTCCCTCACTAGGATAGGCACACGATACTTGTCCACATCCTTCGGGTCAAGTGCATAGGTGGGGGCCACCTCTTTCAACTTGTCTCGATAGCTGGCGTAAACTGCTGGGTGTTCTTTGGCCGCTAAAATTAGCGCCATGACGCGGCCATTACCACTCTCCACAACTCTATCGGGTCCAATTATGGGCGCTCCCCGGTCGATGCTGCGGTAGTCGGTCAAGAGGGCATCTGGCTCCAGATTGGCCGCGATATTCTGCACCTGAAGGCGTGTTGCGGCACGTTCACGGAGTCGGGGCTGAAGTTCTTGTGGATAGCGGGGGTTAGGGGTAAAGGTCATGGGGTCATGGGAGACAAGAAGGCTGAGGGCATCTACAATACGATATTCAAACTCATAGCGGGTCAGTCCTGTTATTCCCGTGGCGAAGGTCTTGTTGGTCACAGCGGCAGGGCTGGGAAGCGCTACGACTTTAGCCAGCACTGGCAGCTCAATAATGCTGAGGGCATCGGCTCGCTTGCGAATATCCCGGGCAATGCTCGGGGCTGTGCGGCACTCTGGACAAGCCGTAGATAGCTCGCTGGCCAGACTACGAAGTCGATCAACCTCTTTGGTCAGCGTGGGGGGTGGAGCGAATAAGCGGGCTACATCGTCAGCCGTCAGGGATTCAGTTAGTTTTGTCTTGCAAGCAAAGTTTTCAACTGTGACACCTTCTGAGAGTGAATTTCCTTCAATCTTAGTAATACCTTCGTCAATTAGCTTCTTTACTTCTGGCAGAGAAACAGAAACGTAATATCTATTCCAAGTATTGACAACGTAGTGCAATGTTGGATGATAGCCTCTGCCTTTCAATTCTGCATAGGCTGTTTTAGCTTCTGCAAACCATTTATGAACTGATATTACCTTAAATCTACCCTTAGCCAGTTCTTTGTACCATTCGTCACTCTTGAAGTAGTATTTATAAGGAATGTCATGTAAGATTGCAACTTCATGTAGCGTTGCCTTGACCTTGCAGGAGTAGTAAATCGGCTCTAGTTTCTTCCGCCACTGGCGGCTCCAGGTCACAACATCAACATCATCGCCGTGTCCGCATACATGTTCCCGCAGCTTCTTGTGCATCTCGGTGGCGTCTTCTGCCAGGTCAAACAGCATCTCAGCATTCTTGTCGTCCATTGTAGCGGTCTCGCTGGCAAGAGACGCCACGTTCAAGCTATGCTTTGCCAGGCAGAACTCCCCCATGTCACGTAGCGAACACGGGCAAGTAGGGTCCTCAGCATGAAGCTGAAGCTGCTGCATCTCAGCCAGCAAGCTCTTGTACTGCCAGTCCAGCATGTCACGAGAAGAGCGAAATGACTGCTTTGTCTTAATCACCATGATACACGCTTTCCGCTATGTCCACCAGCAAGTTTTCCAATCGCCGCCGCGTGCCTTTCTGCTGCTGGCATGCCCTCACGAGTTGTCGCCGCAGCCGCGCTACCTTATCCCGAGTCTGGAAGCGCAGAACTATGTCTTCAGGTCTTCTTAGGTGGTGCGAGGGCATTGGTGATTTCCTGACCGAGAGCCTGGACATCTCCAGCCCCCTTGCTCAACTTGTTGATGTGGTCTGCCAGACGGAACGACATGCCGATGAGCTGACCGGCTTGAACCTCCGGCCCTGGTGGTGGCCGGAACATCTGCACGATTTCCTTGATTTCCGCTAAGTGCGGCATGAGCATTTGAAAGAGCCCGCCAATCGTCGTACCACTGATACTGACTCCGGTCTGTGGTGAGCCTTGCTTAAATTGCTCGGCCAGCCGCTGGGTCAACTCACCTAGCAAGGCTTCTTTGTTGGCTGTCAGTGCTTGGTCGCTGTATTGCTTGGCAGCTTCCAGGAGCTTCGGCTGGAGCACGCCTGCCACACCCTGAATAATACCTTGAGTGTCAACGGCAGCACCGTCCCCCTTGTTCTTGACGGCCTCCAGCACCTCGCCTAGCTTTGCTCCAAGTTCAGCACTTACCCGAGCCTTGACGCTCTCCGTCAGGGCATCAGCATCCACTGTTGGGGGAAGGCGCTTCAGCACTTCCTCGCCTAGTTCTGCCACGATGCCGTCGATATTCAGTCCCTCGACCCCAAACGCCTGTAAAGCCGCCTTGAGCTTGTCAATTTCCGCTCCCATTACTTCACCTGCCCGTCATCAGCAACAGCCTCTCCTGGAGGCGACGGCCTTAGAGACCAAACAGCCAAGTTGGGGAAATACCAGTAGTCGGAGTCATGAGGGTCCTCGTAGACAAACACTGGCTTGGTATTGGTGACTGGCTCCGCCACCGCTATGGCCGCCTGAGCACCAGTAGCTATGGGGTCGTCGCCCTCCAAGACCTCTATCCGCGGCTCTGCTTCCGCCACCTCAGCCACAGATGCTTCTGGCAGTTGTGCCTCATAGCCCAGGATGTTGGCCAACTCAACGAATCCCTCTGGCGTTAGCTTGCGAGCAAACTCCGTGAAGACCTCTTGGGCATGTTCGGGACTCTCCAGCCGCTCCACCTCTTCCTTCAGGTGAGCAATCTCTTCTTCCTTCGGCTTGACTACTTCTGCCATCTTCGCCTCAGAGCTCGACCTCAGACTCGCTACTAACTCGTCGGGCATCAGCAAAAATGTCTTCCCCTCTTTCTTGATGATTTCCAGCTCCATTGCCTCCCTCCTCTAGTTTTAATTGTAGCACACTGCCGGCAGCAAGAGTAAGCTTGCCGCTTGCAATAGCTTCCCGCAACGCCTTGACATTAAACTTCCCCTCGAAGTGCCACGGGCAATAATAATGCAGCGCCTTGCCTGTCTTGGTAGGCTTAGTCTCAACCTTCTTTTGGCAAATCGGACACTCAACAAACATGCTGGTTTCTCTACCCTATACCGTAACGTTACTCTATACTCTATACTCTATACCGTAAGAAACTCTTTGTCAAGTTTTTTTCCCATTTTAGCTACTTGACAAACTACTACCTCTGCTGTAATATAATATAAATATAACAACGCCTAAGGGGGGTTGACAAACTAGATACAAAATCTGAAAAAATTCGTGAAAAAGGAGGAAAGCGAGAAATATGCTAGGCACAGAACCCGCTGAAGACGAGGAGAAAAAAGACAAATTTTTAAGTATAGGGGAGACCGGTCTAGGAAAGGTTGTCATCATAGAAATGAATGGAGAGATACTTGAAGCAAAGAGGTTAATGAAGGTAGGCGGTAGTTTTGCTTTTGTGATTCCTAAAGTGTGGCTTGAACTGTTTTGCAAAGAGCAAGACGGTTCATACCTCCTTGCCTACAAGCTAGGTGACAGTATCATTGAGCTAATCGGTACACAGGACCCCTACCGGAGGCAAGAGAAGTGATTGGAATGAGCCAGATAGAAGAGATAATCAAACTCGCTTTGTGGAGTCCCTATATTGAAAACGGTGATGGGATCTACCAAAGTCTCGGTATCATCGGCGAGACTGAATCCGGGAAGTCTGTCTTGGTCAAACAGTATGAAAGTAATGACGGTATTGTTTTCCCCAGTGATGCAACTTGCTTCGGCATTATTAGAGACTATAAATTGAAGCTCATGGCTGGAACACTCAAGCACTTCGTTTTCCCCGAGTTTATTTTTCCCATTTCACGCCAAAAGGAGACGGTCCAAACATTTATGGCTTTTCTAAACAGTCTTATGGCTGAAGGCGTCACGGATATATCTACTTACAGTACCAAGCTCCACTTGTCCAGGCCCCTAAAAGCCGGCGTCATATTGTGCTTGGCACGAGATGAGTTCGCTTGGCGGCAACGGCACTGGTTATCAACTGGCTTTCTCACTCGTTTTATCCCGGTGACTTATACTTACTCTGCTAGAATTGAAGACGCCATATTTGAAGGCATTTTCAATGAGGACAAGAACATTTACAACATGAAGATGAACTTTCATAGAGGCAAAGTTCACTTGCCACGTGATATTGCTGCCAGTCTCCGAACACTGGCACGAGGCGTTGTAGCCGATTACCGTATCAAAAAGTCTGAAGAACGCAGGATAGCCGGATACCGCGCTCAAGAATCCTTGCAACGCATGATTAAAGCACTGGCCCTATCGGAGAGCAAAGATGAAGTCGATGAAAGTCATCTGCTGAAAATCATCGGACTCTCCAAGTATATGAACTTAAAATACAATGAGCTGTAGAGAAGGAGGAGAACAATGGAAACAGACAAAGAAGTTGCTGATAAGTCGAAACTGGGTAAGGAGGAAAGGAATCTTACAATACTGCTGAAATGGATGGTATATAGGTCGGCGGGGATAGACTTGGTAGAAGATGAGAACGGCTATTTTGGAATGGAGGTAAGCAAGTAGACCTCTAGCATGAAAATATATTTTCCCTTAGTGCCAAAAAGGGCTTGACTTTTAGTGATAAGGATGATATAGTCTGACTATAGGAGATAAAAGATGCTAACAGTAAAAGAAGTAGCTGAGAAACTACGAGTTAAGCCACTAACTGTCTATCGCTGGATTAAGGCCGGGAAGCTAGATGCTCTCAAAATAGACGGGATAATTAGAGTAGAGGATGAGGCTTACCGTAAGTTTCTAGGGAAACCAGATCTCAGCGAACAGCCAAGAGAGGTAGAACGATGACACTAAGAGAGATGGCTGAGAGAAAAGAGAATATCTGCTCGAGGTGTGGGGCCGACATGGATGCTTATAAGGAAATGATGCACGAAGAGTGTTGCCCAAGACAGGTGCCACTCAAACGCCGGTCCCTACAATTCTTCTGTAACGGCTGTGGTGCTGGCTTCCCTGACCTGACCAGTTTATTTAAGCACCTGGAGCAGCCACATGAGGTCAAGGACGAAGAGACGGTTTATTAGCAGCCTGACCGCCAGGCAGGCAAAGGGATAAAGAAGTTAAGCATGAATAAGATACGCAGAGAGGCACTAAATAAGCTGGCCTTGCAAATCGAAACAGCGAAGGAGGAACTTGAAACATTACGGGATGAGGAGCAAGAATACCTTGACAATATGCCTGAATCGCTACAGTCAAGCGAAAAGGGGCAAACCGCAGAAAACGCAGTCTCAAGTATGGATGACGCAATCTATAGTATCGCCGAGGCCGTAACTTCTATAGAAGAGGCACAAGGTTAACTAGGCCGCTAACTCGCCTGACCTGGAAGGCAGGCAGAGGAGGTTAGTCATGTTCTGGAAACGCCACAAGTTAGAGTTACCAAGTGAGGACATGGTGGTTGACCTGCTCCCGGCCTGTGCGTTCTGCCGGCAGCAGTACCCTAGCAATCACGTGCTCTACCAAGCTGCCCGGTGGTATGGCAAGACGCAAATCGGGCCGGAGGCCAATATGTGCCAGCCCCATTACGAGGCGTACGGTGTCCCAGGGCGGTGCCAGAAGATAGTGCTGAGGTCAAAGGAGGTGAAAGAATGAAGTGCCCACTGAAGCGGAATACGTATATCTGGCCGTCAGGACAGGGAGAGTGCCAGTTTGAAGATTGTCTCGAAGAGGACTGCGCCTGGTGGGAAGATAGTCTGAAAAAGTGCTCGGTCCGAGTTCTGGCGCAGTTCTCGGTAGGGGCCAGTGTTTATCTTCATAACATATCGGAAAATATGCCGTTCAAGGCACAGTTATAGGAGGGAAGCATGCCAGACGAACCACGAGCTAGAGTCGTACTCTATCTGGATGGAGAGACTCGTAAGAAGCTACAGAAGGAGGCGGACCGCCTGGGCATCAGCCTCAATGGGTTCATCAGGATGCTTCTCTCCAACTACTTCGATGGAATACGGTTTGAGCAGAAGAGGTGATGAAGCTAGAAGGTGTGGCTGAATGAAAAAAGAAATGGAATGTCCACAATGTCAAGGCAGAGGCAAAGTACCAAATCCTGAGAACGTTTGTGTAGTGCATGAGATAGCAGCTTCTAGTCCTATTGAGGTAGTGGACTATATAAACAAGTGCTACCATGAAAACCTTAACTGGAACTTTAGAATTATCTCAATCTTTCAACGCGAAAAAGATAGGTGGGTTGTCTTCTTCGAAAATCTCAACGTGAAGGAAGGGAAGTAGCAAGTGAAGGAGCAAGAAGTTAATCAGGGACCCATAGTGGAAGTGAATCGAGCAATCGTCCCAGTGAAGACAGCAATCGAGAGCTTGTGGGGGAAGCTGAGGCAAGTAGTGATTGAGGATGACCGGAGCTTGCAAGCGGCAGTCAGTGAGCTGGCCACGCTGAAAGCCTACCGGCAGCGGCTAGAGGACAGCAGAACAAGCCTAGTGAAGCCGCTCAACGAGCATGTGAAGTTCATCAACTCACGCTTCAAGGAGACCACGGAACTAATTGACAAGATTGAGATGTTCGTGAAGCGCCTGATGAGTGACTACCGACTGAAGCAAGAGGCAGCGAGGCTAGAGGCAGAAAGAGCTGCTAGAGAAGCAGCGGCCGCTTTAGCCACTACTGACATGGAGCTGGAAGTAGCTCAGCAGTTGGAGATACCGGTTGAGAAGACTATCCGCACAGAGACCGGTGCTAAGCTCACCTTCAAGAAGGTCTGGAGATGGAAAGTTACCAACATGGCTGAAGTTCCTCAGAAGTATATCATCCCTGCTACGATAGATGATGGTTTGGTGGGTGCGGACTTACATGCCGGCATCAAGAGCAATCTTAGCTTTCGTATTCCTGGCTTCTACTTCTACCAAGAGGAAGTACCGACAATTAGCTAGTAGCCAGTAGGACACAAGAGCGTAATTATCAGTCCAAAATGTAATAAAAGTCGTGTCTAAAAGTAGCCAGGGGTAGAAATTCTTGTCTACGCCACAAGAAATATGCACAGGTGGCAAGGGGGTTACTACGAAAATAGGATACTCGGATTTAACTCAGTTTTGGAGCTGTCCAAGACAACTCGGGTTTCGAAAAACAGGGTGGAGGCCAGCGTTCTTCTCTGAAGCTATCACTGCTGGCTTACTGGCGCACACCGGGGTGTTCGCGGAGCTGAGAGGCGGAGATGGTAATCGAGCGATGGCTCAGCAGGCCAAGAGCATTAAGGCAGCAAGCGGCGATAAGGATGTCAGCAAGATGGTGAATGATGCCTTCCTGCGAGCCATTGGCTTAACTGCCAGATACCTCAGAGCGTATGCTGAGGGCTATGAGGTGGTAGCCGTGGAACCAGAGGTATCTCTCGGTAATGTGGTCTGCCATCCTGACCTCATCGTGAAGTATCGCGGTGACCTGGCCATCGTGGATATCAAGACAAGCAAGGGTCCAGACTACAGGTGGTATGACATCTCGGGGCAAGTTGACCTGTATGCCGTGGTAGCGGAGTTGAAGTACGGGACAGTTGCTTGGTGCATCTATGATGTGGTGAGTGATGAAGGGATATTCCGGCATCAGCGCCCGCCGAGAGTAGAGCAGGGGCAGCACATGAGCTACTTGTGTGAGCTGGTGTCTAAGAACACCGTAGAGAGCCTGCTGATGAGGCACCAGCCGAAGTTCGACTGCCCGAACCGGTGCGCCTACTTCCCCGCTTGCTGGCTACTGACCACTGACAGCATGGAAGCAGCTACGAGGTGGCTGGAAAGCAATATGATACAAGGAGAGAGGTAATGACTAATTGTGGCAAGTGCAGGTATTGGTGGACGGCTGGAGAGCACTCTGGGCAAATACTGTATGTTGACAACCAAAAACATGAAGTATGCCGACGGTGTAGCGCTCGTGCAGCACCTCAAGCAAGGGTTGAAGACCTCCCAGTTTATACACCAGAATATTATAGTTGTAGTGCATCGGAGGCAAGAGATGAAACTCAGCGAGGTTAAAGTGGATCGCCGTATCTTGGTGCAAGGCAGAGGTGGCACTGGTAAGACAACTATCATCGGGACGTTGTGCAAGCTGCTGCCCACTCTGGTAGTGACCTGTGATGCTAACGGGCTCGACACGCTCCGCCACATGGGGGTAGACCCAGAAGTCGTGTTGATGCACGACTGGAAGAACTGCTGGGACGACTTCAAGAAGATAGCAGAGGCTAGTAGCCGTTGCCGAGCTGTTGCTATTGACGACTTCGGAAGTGTGCAAACTACCGCTCGCCGCAAGATTGAGCAGATGCCGAGGGGATGGGATGAGGAACACGCCAAGAACCTGGGGCCCGCCGTCAAGCAGCAGTTGATGCGTGGCGAGCGCCGGATGCAGATGCAGGACTGGGGCGGCATGTGGGTGGCGATGGAGACGTTTCTATACGAGGTTCTTGCTCTGCCCTATGCCGTCAAGCTCGTTACGGTGCTGGAAGCTCCTGACAAGGACCCGAGAACTGGTGAGATGCGGTTGTTCCCGCAGCTACAGGGAGCTATCCAGAACACGCTGAGTCCACGGTTCTCGCTGGTTGCCGAGAGCTTCATCGCCGAGCATGATGACAAGACCTACTACTGCCTGTCTTGCCGGAGCCACCCGAAGATTGAGACCAAGACAAGGTTTAGTGAAGCGGGTAGGACGTGGGTAAACCCCGATATGACGAGGGTACTGGCATACTGCGGCGGCAAAGGAGGTGTCGAAAGTAAGCTAGAGGCAGATATTGGACTAGGACTGGAAGTGTAAGAAGAGTAAAGTAAAAAGGGGGTAAAAACATGCAGACAAAGGAACAACTGGAAGCGAGAATAGCGGCGCTGGAAGGTGCTGGCCTAGAACATGAAGCAGAGAGCAATGCGTTAGCAGCTCTGAATCTCAAGGGGCACTTGCCGCCGAAAGCAGCGCCCGGGAAGCCTGTGGCCAAGAAAGCAGCAGCACCGACACCAGAAGAGGAAGCCGAAGAACTCACGCTCACCGTCAGTCACAAGGCATTTGCCTCTGGCGGTGGCAACTGGGTAGCACCAGAGACGGAAGGTGTCAAGCCCGGCGTGCTCGTTGACATCGTACAGAACGAGGAACGTGATACCATCATGTTCATCTTCCAGAGTGAGGGATTCCCGGACGACGAAGAGCCGTGGAGAGGCAGCGTGCTTTGCACGAAGGTGAGTGCTGATGACGGCGTAGCATGGAAAGTCCGCCAGACACTCGACAACCTGACGATTCTCTACGAGGAGGATGAGGGCAGCGTGAGGGTCACCGGCAAGTGGAAGGGGACATCGGTTGACGTCCTCTACTCTGACATCGTGAGCAAGGGCGTGACACAGCGCCGGATTCAGGCGGTGGGGCTGAGAGGGACGCTGGAAGAGGCGGTGTAGAAGAACCTTAACAACAACTTGCCGGGGTGTGCCGCTAAATTGCGCTTAATGGCGAGATACAAACACTACCACCGCAAGGTGAAGTGACCATACGCTCACCGGCCCCGGCAAGAACAAGCCTGCTGGTCGAAATACCGGTTAAGTGTCTTGCTACACTCCTACGAGGATACGGTCATCTGGCCAGCAAGAGGCAAACTAGGAGGGCATGTGTTTCGAGTACACATCACTGATGAAAGTCGGGAGAGAGCCGAGGGACTCACCGTCCTAGTTTGCTCAGTAGCTTAACAACTGAAAAGCTTGCTGGTGTCAGGACTAGTCGCTGGTCAAAGGTGGGTCGTAATGCGCCAGATGCCAGCAAGTCTGCCAGCCACCTTGTATAGTAAGCAAGGCTAGGCGGGAACGGGTAGGTTCTTAGTCCAAGTCTAAGACGAAAGCGATGTCCTAACCTACTGGCTGGCAACAAACCCCGAAAGGCCAAGTGCAGCACGACACTAGACCACGCAAGCGTTGAGGCCAATCGGGGCGCTAAGGCTGTGGAGGTGAAGTGGGGAACGAAACCTGGGGTATACCTCAGAGACAAACCCTACTTGCCTCCACAGCCGAGGCAAGAAAGGAGGTGAAGTGGAGTGACGACCAGACTGATGCCTGACGGCTATCACGAAGTTCTTAACCCAGATGGGTAGAGTCGGGGGACTGCGCATCCGACAGCAAACACGCAATCCTAAGAGGTTACACCGAGCCGACATAGAGAACGAGTGAGGCAAGAAGTACAAAGGAGGGAAAGGTGATGTCATTACCTAGTAGGACAGTAGACCCAATCGAAGTGAAGTTACCAGATGCAGCTTCCCAAATCATCAATGAATACTGTGGACTTTGGGAAGATGACAATATACGCCGAGTGCGGCAGATGGTATCAGATATCCTGGTATCCTTAGACAACGAGTGAGGCAAGGAAGATAAATGAGAGTTAAGTATTATTATGCAGTCAGACTTACTAATTGGTATGATGATTGGCTCTATTTCTGGCTTTAGAGCTCTCTGGGTAGGAAAGGAGTAAGAAGATGGAGATACTAGCTGTGGTCATAGCATTGGATGGTCTAGCGATTACTATAGCGTTGTTTGCGATAGTAAAGGCTATTGACAAACTTCGGAGGTCTAAATAGCATGAACCAGATACCAGTGGTTGATACTTATTGGAAGAATAATGCCTAGAGGAATCTACAAGCACAAACCTTGGACAGATAAGCAAAGGGAGGCTTATGCTAAGGCATTTAGTAGACCGGAAGTCAGAGCTAAAATGTCAGCATCAGCTAAGGCAAGAGGTGCTACATACTCCAAAGGAGATTTTGCCACTGCCAACGCCTTTCATTTTTGGTTGAGAACTCATTTTGGCCATGCTGACCATTGTGAGTTATGTGGTGAGAATGGAGATAAGCCTCATCGCTTTTATCATTGGGCAAATATTAGTAATCCTGGACATCTTCCGCATCAATATTCACGCAAGCGTGAAGATTACATGATGCTTTGTGCTTCTTGTCATCGTAAACTTGACCAGACTACAGAAAGAACTAAACGACAAAGTGATAGCCATAAAGGTAAAAAACTTTCCAATGAACAGAGAGCTAAGATAAGCTATAGTATGAGGATGGTATGGCAGAGAAGAAAACTTGTTGTGTAGATACTAGGCAGAGCAATCCCGAGATGGTAGAGCCATTTGTCAGGATGGGATGGCAACGAGCTACCTTGAAGGCTGGCGATTACCAGTGGCAAGATGCTGTAGGCAACCTCGTGCTGCTAGAAGACAAGCCGGTGAGTAAGCTGGTAGATGACATCCAAGCCAGCGTGCTGGTCAAGCAGTGCATGAGGTTGGCACAGGCCACACCCTTTGCTATCCTGCTCATCCGCGGTGCTTGGACACGGGATGCCGGGGATAATATCGTGGGGACTCGCAGCAAGATGAGCTGGCAGGCAGTCTGGGACCACTTGGAGGCCATCCAGAGGCTGGGGCCCGGTAGAATAAGCATCCAGCTTGCTACTAGCACAAGGCACGCCGTCCAGAGAATCTTCGACCTCCAGGAGAAGTATGCCTGCGAGACGTTTAGTAGCGTGACCACCAAGATGCCGGGTAACCACTATCTGCAAATCCTTTGCAAGATACCTGGCGTGGGCATTGAAAAGGCCAAGAGCATTGAGGCACTGTATCCATCGCTAGGTGCTCTGTGCCGTGAGGACGTAGCCAGTCTAAAACTGGCTGATGGCATCGGGCCGGTGCTGGCCAAGTCCATCGTGAAGTTCTGCCATGAGGCGGTGAAGCGTGGGTAAGATGGAAGTAGCAGCACTTGTATTTATTGGCCTATTGATGACAGGGACCTCCTTTTATTCGCTTACCCATCTACATTCAGCTCGACTAGAAGTTGAAGCGCTTAAAGCGGAGCGGCAGGAACTCTTGAAAAACTCTGAGGCGCAAAAGGATGAGATTCTAGCAGCACAAAAGGAGAAAGCCGACCTGATAGTTGTCTTGATGGGAATAGCCGCTGAGAATTATCAACTTCGGAATGAGAATATTGGGTTGTCTGGTCAAATCGAACGACTGGGACACCAAGTTGACCAGATGAAGCGGTACAACGGTCTCCGAGAGTTCGGGTCGTTTGAGGAGCTGGCAGCATGGCTTTATGAGAACCCGGTCAGCACCAGACCTCGTATCCCTGGAGAGTACGTTTGCTCCGACTTTGCCAGAGACCTGGTACTGGATGCTATTTCTCAAGGATGGCTTATGGGACTATCCAGAATCGCAAACGAGAGGCATCAAAAAGCTTTTACCATTATCGGTAAGGATATCTATGAGATAGAGGCTGAGACTGATGGCATCAAGTGGGTTGGCAAGGTCTATTAGAGGTCGTATGACTGAGATAATCTTTAGGAGTGACACGAAGCAAAGGAAGCAGTGGTTTACTGGGCTGTCTTTCAGTCACCCGGCGAAGATGATGCTGCCCTTACAGCTTTATCTCATTGACCGCTACAGCAAGGTGGGGGATGTCATCTTGGACCCGATGGCCGGCAGCGGGACAATTCTGGTAGCCTGCTCAATGGGGCGTCATGTCGTGACTTGCGAACTTGAGCAGAAGTTTGTGGATATGCAGAAGGGAAACTGGGAGAAGATAAAACAGCGTGGCCCACAGATGGGCTATGAGATGGGGACGGCGACAATACTATGTGGGGATGCTCGGAACTTAGAGGGCTTGCTGGCTGACGTGGCGATATTTAGTCCGCCATATGCTGAAGCATCAGAAGGTGCGGGAATTGCCAAGCGGGGTTATCACGGTGATAAACACTCTGACCACGATATCGGCAGCCGAAGTTGTATGCCGTCAAATCAGGGCAAGGCGGAAGGGCAAATCGGCAACCTGAAGTATGGCAATCTGGCTGACGTGGTTATCACAAGCCCGCCGTATGCCCATCCTGTTGGTGGGGGTGACTTAGAAAAGAGACTGAAGCGGTTACAGGAGCAAGGTTATTTAGATTTAGTTAGACAATATCATGAGGGCAATCCAAAGGCCCGTAATTTCGTTTTAACAGAATACTCTGATAATCCCGACAACCTGGGTAATCTTCCCTATGGCAAGGTAGATGCTGTCATTACTTCCCCACCATACTTTGACAGCCCTACGGGGGGCGGACTCAATACCAAGCCACCAAGAGCGGGTCATAAAGACCAGGGCGGGCGAAGTGCTGTTAGTCCATCCCAAGCTGGGGCTGGGACTTATAGCGAGTCTAAGGTTGACTGCGTGATTACTAGCCCGCCGTATGAGGGAATGAAGCAAGATGACAAGCGAGCAAATGACCCCAAGCAGATAGACAAACGAGCTAAAGAGTTTGAGAAAGCTGGAGGAGACTTTCACACCCCAGGCAGAATGGCAACAATTGCTAGAGCTTACGCTGGTTATACTAGTAGTCAAGCAAACATTGGCAACCTCAAAAGCACGTCCTATCTCCAAGCCATGTATGAAGTCTATTGCTCCTGTTGGAACGTACTCAAGGATAATGGGCTACTTGTCCTAGTGACTAAGAACTTTATCCGCAACAAGCAAATCGTTCGGCTGGACACGGACACCATCAGCCTCTGCGAGAAGGCGCAGTTCACCTTCGTGGAGAGGCTGGAACGGAAACTCACTCAGCAATCCTTCTGGCGGGTGATATACAGAGAGAAATATCCCGATGCGCCGATAATCGCACATGAGGACGTGCTAGTGTTTAGAAAGGTGATATGACTGAGACTAAACCAGGTCGCACCGAAATCTATCACTTCAACAGCTATGAGGCTCTGAGGGCAATGGGGCGTGAGCTGGAAGCCGACAAGAATTGCGTGGCGGGACACCTGTTTATCAACGATAGAGCTGAGCATTGGGTGATAAAGGCGGAGTTCAAAAAGTGACTCCTCTCCATCAAGGGGATAGAAGGCAATGAAGATAAACGATAAAAGGAAACGAGTTGTATTTGCCCAGGCCATTAAAAAGTGGGGAGTGGATGCTCAAGTTGCTATGGCTATCGAGGAAATGGCGGAACTTACCAAAGAACTATGCAAGTTGAAGCGAAAAGGTTATTCTTATACCGCTGAAACACTTCAACCTCTTATTGAAGAAATCGCCGATGTCCGTCTTATGATAGACCAAGTAGCCTATATGTTTGATATTAACGGGCAGGATATGTATGCCTTCAAGTTGAATAAGATTGCAGAGAAGTTTGTGACCCAGGGCAGTAAGAAGTTGTAGCCCTATAGCGATGGAGGGAAGGACTCTCCATCAAGGGGATAGAAAGCAATGAGTAAGGCGGTTGGTGTAAATCTAAAGCTGGTGAAAGCTCTTGACAAAATACAA
>Ga0180732_1001067_pt1 | contig 18446 bp, 12 predicted proteins | sample KR11_01MetaG_FD_148674 | JGI IMG/M metagenome (GOLD analysis project Ga0180732, IMG submission 148674) | Groundwater microbial communities from the Olkiluoto Island deep subsurface site, Finland - KR11_0.1 MetaG | ecosystem: Environmental > Aquatic > Deep subsurface > Groundwater | place...
TCTGTATGTATAGGGTGCACAGCAAATAACGCAGCAGATAAAAAGCTGGGGCCTATTTTAAAAAATAAACGCAGGAAGAAGAAAACTAAAACGGTATTCAAGAAGTGTAAAACGATACTAAATAAGTGGTAAGGAATAACATTGAATTTAGCTATACGATAACTAAGTGAATTTAATAATTCGGAAGGTTGTAACCAATAGCTGGATAGATGGGCAATATTAGGGTTTTTAAGAATTGCTTCAACATCGTCTGAAACAAAACCATTATTTATGGAATTCGCGTAGGCCAGAAAACAAAGTCCTGCCAAAACAAGGTATATTATATATTTTTTATCAAGCATGTATGTAACAGTATTAGCGGGTCCTGTCTTGGTTTGTTTCTCGCATCACCGCTCGGTTTTTCCCACCGAGAAAAACCTCGCTTCGTGAAGCTGCTCGCTCTCACTGACCTGCAATAGCGGGTGAGCCCTGGCCGCTCGCATCTTCAAGATGCTCACTCGAAACCAAACCAAGCCACCCGCTAATATATGTATGATTCTATTATTTTGCGGAGGGATTTGTGAGCGTGCATAAGAAAATTTTTGGCAGGAGTCTGCAAGGATTTGCGAGGAGTGAAGGGCAATGCCTTACGTTAGCCTAACCGAAAACGACGAGTAAACCGTAGCAGACGGCGAAAATTTTCAGCACGCGAACAAAGCCCGCAGCAAAATATTAAAAAGAATGAGAAAATTGAAAGATTCGTTAGCTTTTTAAAATCGAATCAGTGGCGTTTATAACATCATCTACGGTTATTGCCTTAATACATGCGAATTTTTTAGTGCAGTTATGTGCCAGGCATTCTATACAACCGACTTCTTTGTGCAGAATTTTATCTTTTTTGCCAGTGGGTCCCCAACGCGTAGGACTTAACCCCTTCTGATTCCTGCCGAATATAGAAATTACCGGAGTACCTAGCGCAACAGCAATGTGCACTGGCCCGGAATCGTTAGAGATAAACAAATTGCACCTCTTTAGGACACTGGCTAATTGGCTGACTGAGGTCTTCCCTGCTAGATTAACCGCAGGCTTATGCATATGTTTAATTAGACTCTCGGCCAATGCCAGGTCCTTTGGCCCAGCAATCACCAAAACCTTAAATCCGTATCTTTCGATTAATCTAGCGGCTGCATCAGCGAATCTCTCATTCGGCCAGATTTTGGAAGGACAACTCGCACCCGGATGAATGGCTAATAATTTATCAGTCTTATTTATCCCTCCTTGCTGAAATAACTCTTCTACCCGCTTTTCTGATTCTGGCTTTATGGGCATAAACAAGTTTTTGTCTTTGGGTTCAATGCCCAAATATCTGACCAAATCCAAGGCATATTCCAATTCGTGTTTTTCACCCAATTGCTTGGTGTGTTCTATCCTATCCGTAAGTAAAAACCCTAATTTACGGTTATAACCTATCCTCCTGGATATACGGGCAAAGAAAGTCACCAAATGCACGCGATTAGTAGGATGAAGAATTATGGTTAAATCAAATCTTTTTTTCTTTAAGTTATGGCTGAATTTAATTGACCTGGGCCAACTTTTATGCGAACCCTCCTTATCGTAAATAATCACCTCGTCTAAATAGGGATTACCATCCACAATATCTTTGGCGTAAGGCGAAACCATCATCGCCATATAGGCATTCGGATAATTCTCTCGCAATGTCTTTATCACCGGAGTAGATAAAAGCACATCGCCGATTCTATCGGTACGCACAACGAGTATGCGTTTAAAATTGCCTCTATGGCTGGCCAGCGCCGACTGGTGAGCGGGTTGCTGTTCATTTAATATTTCCCTGGCTCTTCTTAAAACATCTTCTGCCTTTATTAGCCGCATACAATCTACATTCCCAAAGCGGCATTGCGCCTCTTCGCAGGGCCGGCAAAACAGTTCCCTGAAAACAACTGCTGTGTTCTTCTTTGACCAGGGCCCATATTTTTTCTCATCTCCACCCCCAACCAACACCAAAACAGAAACATCCAGATAGCTAGCTAACTGCGAAACTCCTGTATCGCAGACAACTACCAAAGACGCTCTTTGTATTAAACAAGCAAGCTGTGCAAGGTTGGTTAAGCCAGTGAAGTCAAAAATCTCACCCAAGCAATTAGTGCGGATATATTGAGTAACCGGTTTATCAGATTCTGTTCCCACAAGAATCACCTTGTAATCTCTGCTTAACCCTTCAGAAAGCCGGACAAAATTTTCTTTTCCCCACCTACGGGCAGCGCCCCTAGCTACTGCAGCGATAATAACAATCTTATCCCTAGGATTGATACCATTTTCTTCTAAAAGATGGTTTATATAATCTTTATCCTCTTGGCTAATAAACAATGACTTGTTTGCTGTTGTATAAACGCTAGAGGGATGCATTTTTAATGCCCGGTACAATCTGTATAAATTCCGTTCTTTCATATGCCGGATATTAGAGGGAATGCGTAAAAATGGTGAAGTCCTAAAACGCGCCGGAAGTAATGCGCCATATAAGGTATTGCGCAAATCAACCACCAGATCGAAGTATTCTTTTTTAAGTATAAAGAATAACTTAATCTTCTGCCGTAAAGGCATATACTTATCATAAATAATAAGCTTATGTATATAAGGATTATCCTGGAAGATCTCTTTTGCCCGCGGACCAACCATAACGGTAACCTTAGCCTGTGGGAATCTTTCTCTTAAAACATCCAAAACCGGCAAAGCCAGGATACAATCACCTATGTTGCTTAAAGTAATAAAAAGAATCTTGTTTACCATTCTCTGATTTTTTCTATTACATCATCGGGAGTAACTGCCTTCATGCAACGGTTATCCTTGCAGCGAACCAGGTAACAGGGAATCTTACAGCCTACATCTTTGGATAAGATAAATGTGTTTTTTAAAGGATATGGACCGGTTATTTCTGGTGAGGTCGGCCCAAATAAAGCAATGATTCTTTTTGTGCCTAAAGCATTTGCAATATGTAACGGTCCGGTATCCGCAGTAATGAATAAATCTAACCTCTTGCATAAAGCACCTAATTGCTTAAGATTAAATGTCCCGCTCGCTATGATAGGTTTCTCTTTCATGAGGTCTCTTATTTTTTGGGCAGTGGATATATCAGCATAATTCCCTGTAATAATAATCTTAGCGCCAAATTCAGTGATTAATTTATCCGCTAACATAGCCCAATTGACTTGGGGCCAGCGCTTAGGCAACCAGTTACCGCCTGGATTTATAGCAACTAAAAACTCATCTTTACCTATTGATTTCTTATCTAAAAAGTCCTCGATGAAATTCGCATCTTTATCATCAATAAAAAACTCTAAGTATCTATCTTCTACTTTCAGTCCTGCCTTTTCAATGATATTCAGATAATAATCTATACGGTGCAAAGTATCTCGACCGATAGGCGTAATGCGTTTTGTCAGTAGAAAACCGCGCTTTTTGGTATAGTAACCGATTCTCTCGGGAATACCAGCCAATCGGCAGATAAGCGCCCGCGTAAAGGAACGATGCAATAAAAACACTACGTCAAATTTTTTGGTTTTGAGTAATTGCACAAATCTCAATTTAGCCAAAGAACTTCTTTGGCGCTCCTTTTCATCAAAGATGATAATCTCATCCAGATAAGGATTGCCTTTTAAAATCGGATAACAACGGCTAGGTATTATGCAGGCAATAAAGCTATCCGGGTAATTACGCCGGATATTCCTGATGGTAGCCGTGGAAAATAACACATCGCCTAACCAGTTGACGTTAAAAATCAAGATCTTTTTGCTTTTACCGGTATCTTTCATTATTTATGCCGATGCTCCCGCATAAAGTTATAATATCCACTAGTCTCTATCCAGAAGACAAACAAATTATGAGCATTTGCGGATATTCTTAATCTCTTCAAGGCAAATATATCGTCATTAGCAAATCTTTTCCCGGGGTTTGTAGCTACAGCTAACTTATATCCTGCTGTCATAACTAATTGTCTTATTCTGTTATTAAATCTGCCTTCTGGATAACTAAACGCGTTAATCCGACGGCCTAATTTTTCTTCCAATATTTTCTTAGAATCAAAAATCTGTTTCTTTAAATCCTGCTCAGATTTTATATTTATTAAAGGTTCTGGCCCAAGGGCATGGCTGCCAAAAGTAATTATACCCGAACCCTGCATTTCCTTAATCTCATCCCAGCTTAACCTATCAGCCCTGTTTACCTCATCGGTTATAATGAATAAAGTGGCAGGCAGGTTATATTTCTTTAATATAGGAAAGGCATAAATATAATTATCTTTGTACCCGTCATCAAAGGTTATGGCAATGGCCTTTGAAGGAATCTTCTTCCTTTCCTTAATTAAAACAGCGAGCGACTCCAAAGGCAGGACATTATAATGATGGACTTTTAAAAAACGCATCTGTCGCTCGAAAGTTGCTGGTGACACCGCGATTCTATTTTCCGGCTTAGCATCCGGATCAATTGAGTGATACATAACTATAGGCGCAACATAATTCCCCCGGATAAAATTCAAAAATAATATTGAAAAGAAAATAATTACGCCAAAAACCGTAATTAAGACTTTGCGTTTAGACATTCTAAGTATACTTTCTCGGTTTCTAAAACCATCTTCTCTTGTGAGAAATTTTGGTTTATAAAAATTCTGGCGTTGCTGCTTAAGGATTTTGCCTTATCGGGGTTTTGCAGCAATTCTAATATTGCATAAGATAATTCCCGGCTATCAGCTGGCCTGACTAATAAACCGTTATGTCTATCTTGAATTAGGCTTTTTATGCCGCCTACATCCGAACCGACAACAGCAAGACCGCAAGCCATTGCCTCCATTAAAGCAAGACCCAGGCCTTCTTTTAAAGAAGGTAGGACAAATAAATCCATACTAGGTAATACCTCTTGCGTATCCATAACCGAAGGAAGAAAAAACACGCTCTTTTCTAAACCCATCTCCTTACTTAGATTTAATAATTCCTCTCTCATTCTGCCTTCACCGACGATAAGTAATTGTGCTTGGGGTATCCTGGTAATAACTTCTTGCATTGCTTCAATAAGATAAGCGTGTCCTTTTTCTTCGGAAAGCCTGGCAATTATTCCTATCACCGGGCCTTCGCCCAAACCCAGTCTTCTCTTTAACTCCATTTGGGATTTGGGATTTGGGATTTGGGATTTATCTACATCTACTCCATTGTGTATAACCCTGATATCTTCTTCCTTAACCTTAAAATCTCTTATCAGATGTTCTTTTACAGATTCGCTTATAGCAATCGTCTTGTTGCCCCAGCAAGGAAAAATCTTGCGAAAGAATCTCTTTTTAAAGAAGCCATGGCAGGTAGAAACATAGGGCCTGTCTAAAGTGCGCTGGATAAGAAAACTTAATACCTGTGTGACGCGGGTATTAGCGTGAATAATTTCAATATTTCTCTCTTTTATATATTTCAATAACTTAAATTTGCTGATTAAGAGCTTATAACTTATTTCTGATTTTGTTTTTATGGGTATAGGTATATAAACCAGGCCTTGCGCCATAAACCTACAGAGAAGTTGTCCGCCGCTTGAGGCGATATAAACATTGTGGCCGCGTTTTTTGATACCAGCGGCTAAAGTTAATACATAACTAGTTATGCCGCCTATATTCAGGTGATTTGTAAGATATAAAATATTCACCCCGTTAGAAACCTCCTTTTAACCCCATTAGAAAAATTAGTTTCTAACGGGGTTCATTTTAACAGTTTATCTATTGCCTCTAATACCTCTTCCGGTTTTATTAACTCCATGCACTTTACAATTTTACACTGTGGCTTGTAACAAGGACTGCAGGCTAAATCTTTTTTAATCACCGCGCATTCTTTTACGTTCGGAAGATGGCGCCGGGAATCGGTAGCGCCAAAGAGGGCGATAAAGGGTACGCCCTGGCTTGCCGCCACATGCAGGGGTGCGGAATCGGGTGAAATAAATACAGCGCATTTTTTGATTAAGCAGGCAAGCTGATTAACGGTAGTCTTACCGCAGGCATTGATTATCTTTATGTTCTTGAGTTTATTTATTAATATATTAGCTTGCGTTAAATCTTTTTCTGTGCCGGTAATCGCAACTCGCATATCCCTGTGGGATAGTCCTTCACAGAGTTTCGTAATATGATGCAATGGCCAGTTTTTACTTGTCCATCTGGAACTTGCGCTTATATTTATTCCGATGAGCATCTGATTAGCACTTAACCATTCAGACTTCAAAAATTCATCAATGTAGCTTCGGTCTTCGGGCGTTGGCCAAAGTTCTAATCTAGGGCCCTCTAAATCAATATCCAACATCTTTAATATTCTAAATTGATGAGCTACGGGGTCCAAGAGCGGTCTCTCATCTTTTATGCGCTGATTTAGCAAGAAACCGAACTTTTTATTATCATATCCGTAACGATTTAAAGCTAAAGTAAGAAAAGACAAAATATGGCTTTTACGGTTATTCTGCAAATCGACTACGATATCAAAGTTTTTTTTCCTTAAGGCTTGAGCTATTTTAAGAAGGCCTGCCATTCCTTTATCCCTATTCTTAAAATCACAAACCAATAACTCATCTATATAGGGACAGTTAAAAAGCAAATCCTTTGATTCCTCGCCTACCAGAAAACTAATTTTATAATTATGCAGGAATTTTTGTCTTATCGCCCTGAGTGCTGCGGTAGAAAGAATAATATCGCCTAGAGAACTAAACTTAATAATCAAGATTTTGAAATTACTGAGTGCGTCTTTATAAACATCAATTGTACTCTCTGCCATGAGTTCTATATTATATTTTTCCTTTACTTTTTTATATGCATTCTGCGCTAAAGTACGGCTTAGCTCTATATCCTTAAATATCTTTATTGCGCCTTGAGCAATACTTGCCGGGTCGCAAGGCGGCACAAGTAAACCTGTTTTTTGGTCCTCAATGATATCGATTACTCCTCCCACGCGGCTGGCCACGACAGGAACTCCGCAGGCTTGAGCCTCTATAATCACTCTGCCGAATGCCTCGTGTGTTGTGGTAGCAAGCACTAAAAGGTCTAAGTGCGCTAAGATCGCCGGTATATCTCTCTGGTTGCCTAAGAATTGAGTGCAGTGCCAAAGCCCGAGGCGCTTTACTAAAACCTGGACCTGTTCTTTGTAGGCCTCTTTAGAGTGGGGCGCATCGCCTATTATCCATATTTTAAGGCGCGCAACGCTCCTGGCAACATAAGCCATGGCCTTAATAAAATGCAAGTGGCCTTTTATAGGAGTGAGCCGCCCTATTATTCCTACATTAAATTCATCTTTTCTTTTCTTATCCGGGCTCGTATATTTAAATTTCTCTAAATCCACACTGCGCGGTATTAATCTTAAACGCTCCTGGGGAACACCGAAATCATCAATCATATGCCGGGCAATAACATTACTTAAAACAATCACCTGTCTACCCCAGCCCATGACGTAACTAAAGGAGTGTTTTTTATAATAACCGTGGCAGGTGGTAATAAATACCTTGTTGGTTTTGCGGCTGGCAAAATACGCAATCCAGGCAGGAACGCGGGAACGCGCATGGACAATATCAATCTGCTCTTTTTTAATAATCTCAACTAATTTCGGAATCATCTTTACCATGGTAAAGATTGATTTTTTATACACGGGTAATTGATAATGAATAGCGCCGAATGACTCTAACTCTCTAACCAGTTCTCCGCCACCTGAGACGACCACTACCTTATGTCCAGATTTAACTAAATATTTGGCCAGGTCAAGCGTGCCTGTCTCAACTCCGCCTACATTAAGCTGGGGTAATATCTGAAGTATATTCATCCCGTTAGAAATGAATCCCGATAGAAATACAAATTTCTAACGGGATTCATAATATTTTCTTTATCGCTTCAGTAACTAAAAAATTATCTTTTAGCGTATGGATCTCTGGCCTATTCGACCATATCTCTTCGATCTTCTTGGCTAAATTATAAGCATCGACTAAATAGATATATTTATTTTTAGCAAAATAATTAAGGAATCTGCGGTGTTTCTTGCTTAGATTAGGGGAATTAAAAACTAATACGTATTTCTTACTATTTACTGCCTCAGAAATCATGGATATACTTTCCGCAGAAGTAATGATGATCTTGCTCAAAGCCAGTATCCCGCCCACTGCTTCCGGAATATTCTTTTCATTAGCAATAATTAAAAGTTTGCAACGGTGATAATTAAGGAATTCTTCTTTCAATAAACATTCGGCCGCACTGGATGTTCTTCGCGAGGTAGTAATCAATAATTCTGCGTCCAACTTCTCCAAGCTCATTTTAATTTGTCCGGCTATTTCTTGCATTAAATCTTTACCTAAATGAAAAGTTTTAGCGTCACCGCCCACCAACACCCCCAACACTAACTCTTTACTAATTTCAACGTGTGGTTTAAGACTTTCCCCCTGTTCTTTAAGATAATCCTCATTAATTAAATTTAATGCCCCTTCAATCACCGTAACATTCTTTCTCTCGGGTGGCCGGTGGCTTTGGCCAAATGAGGCCAAACCACGGCCCTCTGGCCGGTGGCTTTGGCTATTCGGTTGCCAACCACGGCCCTTTGGCCTGTGGCTTTGGCTATTCGGTTGCCAACCACGGCCCTTTGGCCTGTGGCTTTGGCTATCGCCCCGCCTACGGCGGGGTGGCCAGTCGTGCCGGCTCATCACCACTAAATTGAATCTCTTTGTATTTAAAATAGATGGCCGCATAATCGTAATCGATTTAGCCAAATTTTCTCTTGAGATTACATAGTTAATATGGGCAACTGATGTGCCGCAAGATACTACAATATCAGGCTTAATACTTATTAACGCTCTATAAACATCATCTAATAAATTTGCCCTCAAGCACCAGAGGCAGCCCTGACAAGAGTATTTACCTGCCAGATAACAACTTGCGGTTAATGCGGCTCGGGAAAATCTATTTTTGAATTTTATCTCTACTATATTAACATTAGCGCTTATACCTTTATCTTTAAGGCAATCTTTGAGTATCCCAGCAATAGCCTCAGACTGCCTCAGGTGTCCTATCCTGCCGTCGCTTACGATCAAAATATTCTGCTCTTTAGTATATTTCCATATCTTATATGACCAGAGATATTCCCGGGGATATCTTGAAATGTATTTCTCAAATACGCGCACCAGTGCCTGTAAATTATCATTTATGTCCTTCTCCAGATTTCCGGTTTTCTTAATTTCAAGAGGCGGTTCAATAAAAACTTTGATGTATGGCCCGTTTATTCGTGTATAAAAAGCGGGGATAATCTGAGCATCATATTTTAAAGCCAGCTTAATTGCACCTGAAGGCATAGAGGCATATTTACCCATAAATTTAACCAAGGTACCTGACTTTCCGCCCTGGTCCGCAGTCATGCCTATTGCCTGGTTGCTTCTCAGCGCCATAATCAACTGCCGCATATTGCTCTTAAGCTGGATTAGCTTACAGCCTTTCTGGCTGCGATACGAATTGAGTAGTTTATTTAAACGCGGATATCTCTGCTCCCGGATAAGTAAGTTAAAAACAAACCCCCAATTTGCGCAGATAATATTCGAAAACTCCCAGCTACCTGCATGCACAGTTACAAGAATCACACCTTTGCCTTTCTTAAAACCTTCGAATATGTGCTGCTGGCCTTGTAGGGTTATATATTTATCTATGTATGTTTTGTCCACTAAAGGAATAAATAATATCTCTATAAGATTCTGGCCGAATGACCGGTAAAACTCTTTTACGAGATTGTTTAATTTTTGCGGAGATAATTTTGCGCTGATGGTTCGATTACACTCACCATGGCACTCAAGCGAAGTCGAAGTGCTGAATACGGTCTTGATATTAGCATAGACAATAGCCTTATGCTTAAGGTCAAAATAATAAAATAATTCCCCCAATCTTTGGCCTAAAAAGAGGCTAACATTTAAGGGCAAAATTCTTATTAGCGGCCCGAATAATCTAATAAGAATACAGCCTGAGTAATCTATTATAGAATTCCTGTTCATCTTTGGTTATTTTTAATTCAATACGTAACACTAAAAAATTAAGTAGATAGTAGGCGGTAGGCAATAGGTAAGGTAATAATCTTACTGCATCCTTTTCCGTAGTAATAATTGTGCCTATGCTCTTATCCTTGGAGTTCTTGACAATCTTATCTAACTCTTCTTTAGTATAATTATGATGGTCGGGAAATCTAAATGCTAAACCAATAATTATACCTAAACTTGCAATCAAGCTCTCAAAAGAATCAGGATCAGCAATACCTGAGATTAAAGTAGCAGTCTCGCCCGTTAAAGCTTCTAATCTTAAAAACTCATCTCTCTCCCCCAGCCTGTAAAAACCCAACGGGCTATGTGTGGATTCTACAATTAAACTCCGAGGATTAATTGAGCTTAAGAAATCTTTGATATCTTGATTATCCGGATTAAGATTAGTTTTAGTTAAGATAAACACATCAGCACGCTTAAGAGAAGAAAGAGGCTCGCGTAATATCCCGCGAGGAATAAGCTTTTGGTTACCAAAAGGGCAAGTAGCATCAATGGTAACGATTTCCAGGTCCTTTTTTATACGCCATTGCTGGAGACCGTCATCTAAAATCACCGTATCCGTACCATAATCACGTATTGCCAACTTCGCTGCACGGATTCTGTCAGTATCAACCACAACCGGCACATCTTTCAAGTTCATCTTAAGCATATAGGGCTCATCACCCATATTTTGGTAATTGGTGATTGGCGATTGGTGATTGGTGATTTTTCTTTTATACCCTCTGCTAAGTATTGCTACTTTATGCCCCTTTTGTTTTAGGTATTGGGCAATTAATGACACAAGAGAAGTTTTACCCGTTCCGCCTAAAGTGATATTGCCCACACTGATAACCTTGCAACTTAAGTGATAGGGTTTTAGATGATAAATAAAGATTAATACCCTGACTCCTAAACCATAGACAAGCGAGAGGCAACACAAAAAAGATTTAACTATTCTTGCTACAAGCCCTTTATGTCTATCTGTAGCTAAATTATAAAGATAATACAGCATATATTAAATTTTCCCCAACAATATCATTATGCCTATTGCGCTATCCGACTTCTATTTCTTATCTGTTCTGTTTTTAATCCCCTTATCTATAACTCTTCTATTCACCATAAAGTTACTCCCCCGCAGGTCTTTAAGATATTTTTTCAGTTCCATAGTAATATCCATCAACTCAAACAGGCTTGACACCCCGCCTAATGTGTTATTCACAACGGCTATGGATAAGCTCATCAAAGGCATATTTGCCATACTGCCGCTTCTGCCCCGGGTAACGATGAAACCATTTTTTATATCCGGACTCAAATAGCGGTGAGGAACCATAGCATCAAAATCTCTGATAATCTGTTTGGCAATAGGCTCGGCTTTATCGGGTCTGGTGATAATCACGAAATCGTCGCCGCCTATATGGCCCACAAAATCCTTATCGTTTCCGCATGCCTTGACATTTTTCGATATAATCTTAGCTGTCTCTATTATAACCTGATTGCCACTTATATAACCATATTTGTCGTTATAGGACTTGAAGTTATCGATATCAATGTAATGGAACGAAAGGGGGTGCCTGGAATCCAATCTCTGGATAATCTCCCTTTCAATAAGTTTGTTCCCCGGCAGCCGAGTTAAAGCATTGGCATTAAAATGGTGGGCTGCGCTTCGTAATGCCAGAACTATTCTAATTTCTAAATCTATCGGGTCCGGAGGCTTAATCAAATAATCATCCACTCCCTGCTCGATACTGAGTAAATCGCGCCTTAATTGTTTTTTATCTATCAATACAATGGTAGGAATATAGGAAGTGAGAAAATCGCTTTTTATCTCCTTACAAATCTCCAAGCCCCCTTTATCTTGTAGCGCGGCATCTATAATAATGAGATTGGGATTTTCTTTTTTTAAATATTCCGTTACATCTTTTCCTCCCGGAAGTTCCGCTACATTATATTCCCAGGCCTTTAAAAGATATAACAATATTTCCCGTAACTTTAAATCCGGCACTGCCAAAACTATTTTAATCTCTTTACTCATCCTTCGCTTCTTATGATTTTATCTCTATCCTAAGCTCGGTATATAGGCCGTCCTTGATGTTTACTTTACCTTGACCATCTCTATATTTTAGACAACGGTTGAATATACCTCCTGCCGAAATAGAGCTCCGAATGTATTGGTTAAATCGAAATTTTATGCCACCGCCCAAACGTGTCTCTCTATAACGCAGCGCTACATTTTCTGTATTATCACGCGTTACTTCAAATTCATCAAAAGCGCTGCCGCCCTCAGCGAATAAACTGATTCTGTCATTAAATGAATAGGTGATATTTGGCCTTTTAGGTATGATATTAAAGACTAATTTATCATTGGGTTTATAAATAAAACCTAGTATAGGCAAAACTTCATTCTCAAAATCAGGATATACGGCCAGGCCATAGAGAAATGTCCATTTAGAGTCAGGCTGGTAAACAAGAAAATAGCGCTGGGGTATACGAAAACTAGACGATGGAAAATCCCAATCATCAGCATAAAAAGAAGGGCTTATCCCTATCCTTAGATAAGTCTTATTAAAATGAAAAAATGGTAGAGTAGTCTCTATATCCGTAGTCAATCCTACTAAATGTGCCGGCAGTTCTACACTATCCAGCGTATTTTCTATACTGATATAATTATTATCGAGAGAGAACTTTATGGGTAATTTATCAAATGCCCTAAATTCATAACTGTATTCGGCGCCAGACTCAATAATCTCTACTTTACCTGACATTGCATCCACACAACGGCTGGGTATAAATCTTACGTAGGAATCGACCTGGTGAGAAGGCTTATCTTCTGCCTGCTCTTGGGTCTCGGCATTTAATTTTACTGGTTGCTGCCGATCCTGAGCGAAGCGAAGGATCTCGGCCTTTAATCTGAAAGGAAAAAATGTCAATGCAGCCACAGTAATAATAAATAAACTTAAGCCAGCCTTCCTGAAATAATTTGCTATCATATCTAAGCTCTTCTTTCTGCAGATATATAGTTACTTATACATTCCAGATTCCTGGCTGTGGCGCCTTGATTTTGTAAAATGATTGTCTTGGCGCGTTGACTTAACTCTGTACTTTTAGCAGGATTTATTAATAAATCTTTTATATTTAGGAAAAGTTCTTCTCTATTATGTGCGAGAATGCACGCTTTGTTTTCCAGGAATAAACCTGCAATATCGCGAAAATTAAACATATAAGGACCGAATATTACAGGCTTGCCTAAGCTCGCGGGTTCCAAAATATTATGGCCGCCCTTTTTTATTAAACTGCCTCCTACAAAAACTATGCTGGCAATATTGTAGAAATAAACAAGTTCGCCCACAGTGTCTAAGATAAATATAGGTTTTAGGTTATAGGTGTTAGGTGTTAGGTTTAATTGAGAAATCTTTATGGGCTTAAAGTTATACTGGGTAATCAATTTTTCTACCTGTCCTGCTCTCTCGGGATGCCGGGGGGCAATCAATAGTCTTAAATCAGGAAATTCCTTAAATAAATTTTTATAAACACCTAAAATAATCTTTTCTTCGCCAGGGTGGGTCGAGGCGGCTATAAAAAGTTTCTCATTAGACTCAAGACCTAATTTCAACTTATAATCTGTGTAATCCCTGCCTGCCTGAGCATGTGAGGTTTTTTTAAAATCTACTTTAATATCAATGGTTCGACTACGCTCACCATTGATGCTGAGCGAGCCCCGACGAATGTCGGGGCGAGCCGAAGCATCAAATTTCATATTCCCGGTTATCTGTATCCTATCTTTAGAAACTCCCAAGCGAAGCAACCTTTCTGCATCGGCTCGGGTCTGAACACAGAAAAGGTTAATTTTATTTAAGATGGGTTTTAGCAGAAATTTTATGCCCAGGTAACCTCTAAAAGAACGGTCGGAGAGCCTGCCATTTACCAAAACGATGGGTATATTCTTTAGATGAAGACAAGAAATCAAATTTGGCCAGATTTCGGTTTCCATAATAATTAATAAAGAAGGTTTAACCTTATCTACAACACCCCTGACAATAAAACTTAGGTCTAAAGGAAAATAAGATACAAAGTCAGTTTCTCTGACAATGCCCTTAGCGATTTTATTGCCCGTGGGAGTAACCGTGGAAATAAAAAATCTCTTATCAGGCCAGGCAATTCTTAATTCTCTGACCAGATTTTTTACTGTCATTACCTCGCCAACGCTTACAGCATGTATCCAGATAGGCCTATTTAGTTCTAATCCGGAAGGTAATATCCCCAAGCGCATTGGAAAGCCGGGATGGAATTTCCTTCTCAATAAATATACTGGTAGATAAATAAGCGTAAATACCAGAATTATCAAATCATAAATAATAAACATAACTATTAACTATGAACTACGAACTATTAACTAACTTATGCCCGGGGGTGCGCTTTATCATACACCTTTTTTAGTTTTTCAGTCGTAAGGTGGGTGTATATTTGGGTCGTGGAAAGATTTACGTGTCCCAGGAGCTCTTGAACACTCCTTAAATCTGCGCCACGATTTAAAAGATGCGTAGCAAAAGAATGCCTAAATGTGTGGCAAGATACGCCATGCCTCATGCTTGCAATACGTATATATTTAACAACTACATTCCTTATACCTCTGTCAGTTATGCGTTTTCCGTTTTTATTTAGAAATAACGCGCCCGCCTCTTGCTGTCTCTTTCTTTTCTCTAAATAAGCCCTTATTGTCGATAGCGCCTGCTCTCCTATGGGTACGATGCGCTCTTTTTTTCCCTTACCCAACACCTTTACTATCCCTCCGATAAAATCTACATCTTCGATATTCAGCCCCACCAGTTCGCTGACCCTTATGCCGGTTGAGTAAAATGTCTCTATGGCCGCTCGATCCCTGAAGTCCCTTTCATTCTTCAGCTGTACTGAATCGATTAATTTAGTTACCTCTTCTTCTGTAAGAAATAAAGGCAGATGCTTCTCCTGCTTAGGGCTGGAAAGGCTGGTGATGGGATTGTTTTTAAGATAACCTTCGCGAATTAAAAATTTAAAAAAAGACCTTAAAGTAGAAAGATGGCGACCGACTGTCCTGCTTTTAAGATTTTTTTCTTTCAGTATGGCTAAATATTTTCTTAAAGCCAGATAATCAATTTTCTCTAAGGCCAAATCACCCAAAAATTTCTTAAAGCCCTCTAAATCCAACCGGTAGTTTGATATTGTGTATTTAGAGTAATTCTTTTCGATTTCCAAGTACCTCATAAATTTTTCGATGTATCTATCCATTATCGGTATCCGCTATTTTTTTGTCTTCATCCTGCGGCAGGGTCTTTGAAATAAATGTGCATTTAGGATAATTAGAACAACCAAAGAAGAATCCGCGCCTGGAACGGCGCTCGATAAGTTCTCCGTCGCATTCGGGTTGCGGGCATTTAACTCCGCTAGTAATAGACTTGGAATTCTTGCACTTTGGATACGCAGAACAACTTATGAATTTTCCCCGGCGCCCCCATTTTATAATCATGGGGCTGCCGCATTGATCGCAATTCTCCCCTGTTTTTATAACTTCTTTTTTGATATTCTTTTGTGCAAAATCAAGGCTCACCTTAAAAGGCGCATAGAAATCTTCTAAGACTTTTAATCCCGCAAGCCTTCCCTCTTCAATCTCATCGAGCTCTTCTTCCATAAGTGCGGTGAACTTAACATCCATAACCTTAGGGAAATACTCGACGAGCATTTCACAGACTTTAAAACCCAGCTCTGTGGGATGAAAATACCCTTTAATCCTGCGCGCATAGTCACGCAAGACCAGGGTATAAATTATCGGTGCATAAGTAGAAGGCCTACCAATACCCTCCTCCTCTAACGCCTTTACCAAAGAACTATCGGAGAACCGCGCGGGCGGTTTAGTAAAATGCTGGGAGGGTATTAATTTAATCAGAGCTAAGATTTCGTCTTTTTCAAGATCAGGAAGGATATTTTTTTCTTTTTCTTCATCGTTATCATGATTATAAACCCCGTTAGAAATACCTTTTTGGCCGCCCTGCAAAACAGAATTTCTAACGGGGTAAAGCGCCATAAAACCGTCGAAAATAGTAGTGGTGCCTGAAGCAACGAAAAGATACTTCTCTGCCATAATGTTTGCTGTAGTTACTAAATACCGCGCGGGTGTCATTTGGCTGGCAATAAAGCGGCGATAAATCAATTCATATAATTTGTATTGGTCAGGTGTTAAAAATTTCTTTAGATTTTGCGGTGAATGCGAAATCAAACTCGGCCTGATTGCCTCGTGCGCAGCCTGGGCATGTTTCTTTAATTTATAAACATTGGGAGTCTTTGGCAAATAATCCTTGCCAAATTTTTTTAAGATCATGCTCCTTACTTCTTTGAGCGCCTCAGGCGCTACGTGCGTGGAGTCAGTACGCATATAAGTAATAAGGCCGACAGGGCTCTTCTTACCGATATCAATACCTTCATAAAGCTGCTGGGCTATCATCATGGTTTTACCGGCATTAAACCTCAACTTATTAAAAGCATCCTGCTGTAAGGTGCTGGTAATAAAAGGCGGATAGGGATAGCGTTGCCTTTGCGCCTTTTTTATTTCCGAAACTATAAATAACTTATTATCTATATCTGCTACTATCTTGTCTGCCTGTAATTTATTCTTTATTTCTGCCGTTTCCCCTTGAATCTTTTCTAATCTTGCTGAGAATGAATCGCCAGTATCTTTTTTCTTAAGTAACGCTTCTATCTCGCAATATTCCTGGGGTATAAATTTATTAATCTGTTTTTCTCTTTCCACAACCAATCTCAAAGCCACAGATTGCACCCTGCCTGCGCTTAAGCCACGGACAATCTTCTTCCAGAGTAACGGACTCAAAAAATAACCCACTATCCTGTCTAATATACGGCGGCTCGCCTGCGCTTCGATCATCTTAAGGTCAAAATCGCGCGGGCTGCCAAAAGCCTCCTTTACTGCCGAAGGCGTAATCTCATGAAATATAACACGTAAGACTTTTTTATTTTTTAAAAACTTATTTTTGATGTGCCAGCCAATGGCTTCACCTTCCCTGTCCGGGTCAGTAGCCACATATATATTCTTTTTATCCTTGGATTCTTTTTTTAAATCAGAAACTACCTTTTTTCTTCCGCTTACCTCCACATAAGAAGGCAAAAAACCTTTTTCAATATCCACGCCTAATTCTTTTTCCGGTAAGTCAATCAGATGCCCGTAAGAGGGGATAACGGAAAAATTATTTCCCAGAATCTGGCTGATTGTCTTTGCCTTTGTAGGTGATTCCACGATTACCAAAGAACCTTTTTTTGCCATATTAGACTGGAGTTTTTATAAATTGTTTGCCGGGAAGCTGCCTGATTAATTTATGCATTTGTAATCTTAAAAGTATCCCCGCTACCTCAGGAATATTGATACCAGTTTTTTCGACAATCTCATCTAAAAGCACGGCTTGCTCTGATATTAAGTTATACAAAAGAGATTCGTTGCCAGACAAGCAAACACCACTGTCTAAACCCGCATCTTTTATTTCCCGCTTATTTAGATTTGTAGTTATAGGTATATTAAATTCCTCTATAATATCATCGGCGCAAGAGACTAATTTTGCGCCTTGTTTAATCAATCCATTTGTACCAAAAGAATTGCCAGAATCAATTTTTCCCGGTAAGGCAAAAACGTCCCTGCCCTGTTCTAATGCGCAATCTGCAGTAATTAAGGCGCCGCTATTTCTGGCTGCCTCAACCACCAGAACACCCAAAGACAAACCGCTAATCACCCGGTTGCGGCGGGGAAAGTTTTGGGCTAGTGGCTTTGCGTTTATAGGGAATTCGGATATTACTGCTCCGCATCGAGAAATTTCTTCGGCTAATTCTTTATTTTCCTGCGGATACAGATGACGAAAACCGCTTCCTATCACTGCAATTGTACGCCCGCCCTGTTTTAATGCGCCCTTATGCGCAGATGTGTCTATTCCGCGCGCTAAACCTGAGACAATGGTAAAATTTCGCTCGGACAAATCAGATGCAAACTTTTCCGCGCAAGATAAACCATAAAAAGAAGCCCTGCGCGAACCAACAATTGCGACGCTGAGTTTATCCTGCCCTGTTAGTGCTCCCTTAACATAAAGCACAATTGGCGGGTCAGGAATATGCTTGAGATTCTCGGGGTAATCTGCATCATCTATAGTTATAATCTTTAGATTATATTTCCTGGCTAAATCAATATCCTCGTCTATATCTTTTTCCTTAAGAGAGGTGACTTTTCTGGCGATTTCTTTGCCAATGCCTGAAACTACCATTAATTTTTCACAGGGAGCTTTTAAAATATTCTCCGGATTACCAAAATAATTAAGCAGCTTCTTTAAACGCGCGCTGCCGATATCGCAAAACATATTCAAGCCGATTAGTGCTTTCAGCCG
>Ga0180732_1001068_pt1 | contig 18446 bp, 19 predicted proteins | sample KR11_01MetaG_FD_148674 | JGI IMG/M metagenome (GOLD analysis project Ga0180732, IMG submission 148674) | Groundwater microbial communities from the Olkiluoto Island deep subsurface site, Finland - KR11_0.1 MetaG | ecosystem: Environmental > Aquatic > Deep subsurface > Groundwater | place...
AGGTTCTATCTAAAAATTGTTGCATTGTGGACTTGCATTTGCCGGTTGAAGTTGTTCTTTTTTTTCATACCAGTTCACAGAGGGCACAGAGAAAACAACAACGGTTTGTGCTCTCTGTGTGCTGGTATGAAAATGGAAGGACCAAACAACGAACTCGCACGAACTCCATACGAACGCAGATTAATTGGATTTTTATCACACTTTAATTATTAATTTCTGGCGCCAGTATGTTCCCCATGCATCAAGCCTGTTCGCAATCGCGTGCTGGGTGCTTGCCCGCGTTGATGGGATGGGCTTTTTTATTTGCGGAGGGGGGACGTGGGATTTATGGTAAGGGGGCGGGGGAGGGGTGTATGGGTGGGAGGTTTTAATTTGGGGGAATCTTATAGTTTCAAGGCTCTGCTTTTTGAAAAATACAAACCGCAGATGAACGCAGATGAACGCAGATTAATAATCACATTACAGCGCAAATATTTATTATTAAAGGCGCTTGATCCTGGCGTTCTAATATTAACAAATGTCTCTTATCTTAAAAACCGTATCTTTCAAAACAATAAATTTTTTATATACGTCGGTCGATTTCAACAATGTTTCAAGTAAATGCATCCTTATAGCACTATTTGTAGTGGAAGATCGGATCAATATTACTCCGCATGATGGTTTTTCCAATCTGAAAACAAGTTCGCCATAATCCTTATCGTCGGTGATCAAAACTCTTCTTTCTTTATTTGCTTTGTCCAGAACTTCATCATCAGATGCAGATGGTTTCCAATCACCCACAAAAATAGTATCATGTCCTTCAGCATTCAATAGATTTGAAAGTCTTTTGCCTGTGCACTCATCTACTAGAAATTTAACTTTCAAGTCGTTTCCACCATCGGTATAATTTGTTCTCCGGCTATGACTTCAGAAACATAAGTTAGTGCTGCCCTGATATCTTCTTCTGTAATATTCGGATATTCTTCGAGAATATCGCTTATTGTCATCCCATCAGCCAGTCTTTTAAGTATAGCATCCACAGGAATCCTGGTACCTTTAATAATAGGTTTTCCAACCATTATTTTGGGATTTACTACAATTCTTTCTTTCATATTCATAATAGTTGGACTCAAATCTATTTATGTTTTGTTGCTTATTTTGACATGCTTTGCGCTCTTTGCGCTCTTTGCGTCCTTTGCGGTGTAAAGCGCCGCACATTTATCACTAAGTAAATATTAAAATCCCGGCGTCGTCCCCAAAGCCGCCGCGTTTTTACCCCAATGTAAGTATTGCTCAAAAGCATTAATATCAAAAATAAAGGGACATCCATAGGTTGCAGAAATAGTGAGCCATATAGACGTTCTATGGTTTGGCGGCGATACTGATATGCTTGTGCCCGAATTTGCCTTTGAAGTTGAGCATACGACCGATGTGACAAAAGGACTCGGCAGGCTTCATGACCTTCACAGGTCAGGTCAGAGAACTAGACTTTTTATAATCCTGCCCATTGATAAAATGAGCAAGTTTGATAAAGAGATCGGGCGCAGTCTTTTCAGGGATATAAAATGGATTTGCAGGGCACGGACTTATGAACCGCTGATCAATCTCTACACTCTGGCGAAGGAGCATAATTTACCGGGCGCCATGCTCCCGAAGCAACCGAGATGAATCAAAACCAGATCAAGAGTCTATTCCAGCATAGCATTACTTCCGATTCTCACATCTATGATTTGAGATAAATTATATAAAGTTAAGATACTATTTCATTTGAAATGTATTGGTCGGAATACGAGAAATCAGAGGAGTAAAATATGAAATTCACTACTGTATCTATAGGTGGCAAGCTAATAGAATCAATAACGGCAGGCCTCTATGATGGAAACCTAAATTGTTTGAGGGAATATGTACAAAATAGCATCGACGAAGATGCAAAAAACGTCGAAATTTATTTCGAAAACGGAAATAAAGACTTAATTATAAAAGATGATGGCCCTGGAATGAGTAGGGACGAATTAGAGATAGCATTAAGTATCGGAGTCTCCAATAAAAAAGAAGAGGACGCCGGATGGAGAGGTATAGGAATTTGGAGCGGGGTCCCCGCATGTAAGCGAATTGTGATAATAACCAAGAAAAAGAATGATAAAAAATATAGGATAGAAATAGATAATGATACTCTGCGAAATGAATATATAAGTAATAAACCTGTTGTGGATATTTTGACAAGTGCCACAGGGGAAATTGAAGAACTGCCGTTAGGTAAAGACGATTCATTTGAAAAAGATCATTTCACAGAGGTGAGATTGGAGTCTATTTTACCTACACAAAAAAATATATTTACCGAAAAGGAAATACAAAAGTATCTATCACGCAACGTACCTGCGCCCTTTAATGAACAAATTTTCTCATTTGCCACTGATGTCGATAAATGGCTTAAAGAAAAGAAGGTAAGGTTCCCAACAGTTAACATTGAATTTAAAGGTAATAAGGTATTCAGGCCTCCATTAAGGAGCGACATTTTCTTTGACAATGTTATCAAAAAGGAATTTTGTAATGTAAATGGTGAATTGATCGCCGTTGGTAGGTTCCTTACAACCAATGAAAATAAAAAACTTAAAGAGCCAAATAGTGGAATATATCTTAAGAAAAAAGGATTCACTATTGGGAATGAAAACACTGTACGAAACCAGTTTTCTGGTACATACAATCCATGGCAGTATGGAGAAATTCATATTATTTCCAAAGAATTACGTGAAAATTCTTCGAGAAACAGTCTTGAATTAAATAACACGATGGTGATCCCCTTTTTAGAAGATGTTGGAAAGTTTATCGGTCAATTACAAATGCAAAACCGATATCAGTCGAGTGAAATTATTTCAAACACAATTAAAAAAACACAAAAATTTTTGGAAACTGGAAATCAGCAATCTGCAAAAAAAGAATTAGATAAACTTAAAAACCACGCAACTGAAACTGTGAGTTTTCCAATTGACACCTCTCTTCTGAGCATGAAAACATTGATAGATCAGGTATCAAAACATGAAAAACAAGTTGCAGATGATCTAAAAACAAAAATGCAACAGATGAAACCTGATATCCTAAACAAGAAAAAAGAACAATTGGAGGCGCTTATCAATGACCTCCCAACTCCAGTGAAAAATAGTATCAGAAGGGCAACTAAAAAAGGTCAGCTATATCCTGAGATAAGCATAACGGATCCAATAAAAGAGATTCTTAAAGAAAAAACTGGGTTAGATGATAATGAAATTTCTAAACTCAGCAAGTCTGCTTATGGTTGGGAAGGCATAACTCAATCAAATAAACCCCCATTAATAGTAATAGACCCAGTAAAAGATACTAAAAATGATGATACCCATCGCAAGCGCAATCTTCGTTTTGGGGCAATGGTATATACTGTTCATGATTTGTTTGTCAATTTATGCAAGCATGAGGCGGGTAAAGACTCATTCAAATGGTTTGATGACACCACAGAAGAAGAAAAATATGAATTACTTGTCGAAATGTATTCAGTAATCGGTTTGATATACAGGTTAATAGAAAAATCAGAGAAGTATCAACCATAATCTATTAGGGATCCTACAATTTGCTTATATTGGGATCCTTTTTAGAAGAAATGAGCGAAACATTTAAAAATGTGCAAAGTGTAATTATGTATTGTGAAGATTTTACTCGTGGAACCCGACTATTACACAAAGTACCCACCATTGGGCTTGATGAAACTTGCATCATATCATCGGTCACGAGGAAACAAAGTAAAATTGGTTAGAGGTATTAATAGAAATCTTAATTTCAATCCAGATAAAATAGAAATTACATCTCTTTTCACATATGCATGGGGCCCAGTTCATAATTCGATCGAGTTTTATCATAATTTATTCCCAGATGCCAAGATCAATGTTGGTGGCATATATGCTTCAATAATGCCTGACCGTATCAGGTCTTTTTATCCTTTTGTGGATGTTCATGTCGGTTTATATGAAGAAGCAGACCATTATTCGCCTGCATACGATATTTTAATCGACATCGAAAAATGGAAGGATTGGAATAGCTCAATAATTTTTACTTCACGTGGGTGCATACGAAATTGTCCTTTCTGCATCGTACCAGAAATAGAAGGAAAAATCAGGTCAATTGCGCCGGATGTTCAAAATTATATTTATCCAGAGCACAAATCTGTGACATTATGGGACAATAATTTTTTGGCGTCTCCAGACTGGAAAGAAGTTATCAACAATTTACAGGATACAGGTTTAAAAATAGACTTCAACCAGGGTCTTGATGCACGGTTAATAGATGAAGAAAAAGCCAGAATGTTAGCAGATCTTAGAATGCCAATATTAAGAATGGCTTATGATGGGATAGGTGAAAAAAAGGACATAACAAATGCAGTCAATTTGCTTGAAGAATATGGGGTAAAGAGAAGGAACATTTTATTCTATACATTATACAATTTTTACGACTCTACTAAATCAAACGGCGATACACCTGATGCATTTTTAGCAAAATTAAAGGATATACAGAAACTTGGTTGCGTTTCTTATCCTATGCGGTTCGAGCCACCGACTTCATTGAAAAAAAATCAATTCATATCTCCTTTATGGACTATAGAACAGCTAGAAGCGACCGCAAAAGCACGAAGGATAATAGGATATGGCGGCGCTTTTCCACCTTATAAAGGCTTAATTGATAAATTCGAAAATGCAAAAGATTTTAATGATGCATTTAGTTTGCGTCATAGGAAAGCAATATGAGTTAGTAATAATTATCAGATAGTATAGGGATTTTTCTCAGCTTGTTTGGACAAGGCAATTAAAGTTACATGAATTCATAATCATATTATTTATTTCTTTTATATAGTTCTAAAATCTCTAGGATTTTCTTATCATTAGTTAGAATCTCTATGTTATCGAATTTATTATTTAGTATTATTTTTTCAAGTTTATTCCTTTTTTCCTGGTTAAGTGAATTGATTAGAACCTCTAATTTATTTCTATCTCCATTATTTAAATGAATATTTCTATAAACTATAAAATCTTCGGGTAATGCAAGAATCTTAAAAAATTCATGCACATCTTTCCCAAATGCCCTCTCAAAGAAGTCCTTTTTGGGACCAACTACCCCATGCGTAACAAGTAAGATACATTGAACACCTCTTAAATATTTTTTATTCCAACTTTTTCCAACATATTTTCTATTTTTGCTAAACTCACCAATTATCGGAGAATACTTCATTGGAAACGACCAAAGCCTACTTTTGTATCCCTTTCCCTCAAACTCCTCATTTAGTTCTACATTAATCTTTAACCGTTCATAAAAATCCTCTGGTGTATCCTCAAAATTAAATAAGATATAATTTGATAAAGTTTTAATTCCATATTCCATTGCTAATCTCACTTTTTCCATATAAATATCTTTATATTTTATATCATCAAAAGCTATTCGCAATGTATCAATAGCTATTTCACTTAGCAATTTCATTTTTTCTCTTGTGAGTAGTCTTGAATCTATACCTTGATTAAAATCTACATAACGATCCGAAGTAACTTTTCTACCATTTATGGTTAATGTATATTTAGCTCCCCTTTCAAAACCAGCAGATTTTATCTCTTCAATGATCTTTGGAAATTCATTAGAAGCCAAAATATTATTGTCGAGTAAAAGTAAATGTTTTTTCTCTCCAAATGTATCCTTTATAGCTTTTACTTGCTCAGCAATTGATAAGCTATTTGTAAAATATGGTTCAATTATTGGTACAGCGCAAAATTTGCATTTTCTAATACAACCCCTTGTAGCATAAGCAATGTATGAATCCTTGGTTGGATAAGAATACTCTAATAAACTATTAGATTTCCGATCAATAATTGAATAATCTGGAAGAATCGAATCTATTTTGTCATCATCCATATAGCGCAATTTCCAGTTCTCATTTAATAAACCTTCAACAATAGTTACATCAACTTCTTTTATTATTTCATTTTTCATTAAGGTAGCCATTACTCCGCCAACAAAAATATGAGATGGATGCCTTACACTTTGACTGTAAAATTTTATTGTCTTAATGGTTTTGTTCCAGTAAAAGGTAAACAAGGTCGAAATATATATTCTATCCCAAACTTGTTCTTTTAATTCTTTCGAACACCCTTTATAAAAAAATACATTATCCCCTCTTTGTTTATGATAGGTGGATATTTTCATTAATCCCAGGGGGGGGTATTTATTTTTATAATCGGGCTCTATAAGTAGAATATTTTCCATAATAGCCAACAACTTCTAATTTATTATTCCTACTTTCTTACAAAAATTCTTAACTTCTTTGTAAAAGTTTTCTACAATATGTTTTTTATGACCGTCTATTTTGATTTCTTCTATTCTTTCTACCGAACAATCTTGTAGAATCGTTGTTGTTTTTTTGATTTGATTATAAAAACTATCTTCAAATTCAGGGTGCCTTGACTTGGCAATATCCAATGCATCCTGAAAGCTTTCACCTGCCTCAAAAAAAGCTTTTTTGGCTTTTTTATCTTGAATAATTTTAGGCAAGTCTCTGACTTGTTCTCCTCTTTCAAATTTATCGTCTTTTACAGCTTCTATGCACTTATCGAATAAAAGAGGATTCTCTTTTTTGACTTTTTTCATTTCGGGATTTTTTATAATTTCAAATACCGTACTGAATTTTTTTTGCTCCTTCGTTTCTGTAATTCCTTTTTCAATCATTGTTTTATAAGTTTCAATTATGTTTCTTACATCTGTTTCAGATTGCTTTACCATAATAGCAATCTGTTTAGGGTTTTTACCATAATCCTTATGCAATCGGTAAATGTATGCTGCTTTTTCAAATTTCCTCCATTCTGCCTTTCCTTTTATATGCCATGTGCCAAGTATGGTGAAAATTGCCTCATCACTAATATTATCTGATATAATTCTTGCTCTTATCTTAGCCCATTTTTCTTTTTCATCATCAGTAGTTGCTTTTTTGTGTAGTTGTTTATAAGCACATAATCTTGAATTTCCTTCTAATACCTGATTACCTTTTACCAATATTTCATCTATTAAACCTTTATTTTGTTTTATATCTTGATAAAGATCTTTTACAGAATCTAACGCCCATAATTCCTGTTCTAAATTATCTTCTGTAACTCCTCCTGTTGGAAATTTCTGTTTGATAATAGAATCAATTCTGGGATTTTCATGCCAATATTTTAAATCAAAAATATTCATTTCTTTAATTTCAGTAGTTATTATATTTCCATCGACAATTATTACATTGTTTTCATTTACCATATAAAAAATACCTCCTTTTTTACCCTAATATTTCAAGAAGATGCTCCTTCGTCATAAATTGTTTTTCTGGCGCTAGATTATCAATATCACCCTGAATATATTCAGCCAACTTGTGTTTCTTATAAATTATCTCATCAATGTACTCATCAATTGTATTTTTAGCAATTAGTTTATAAATTTTACATTCTTTGGTTTGTGATATTCTATGAATCCTATCTTGTGATTGTAGATAATCTACCAAATTAAAATTTCTATCGAGATATATTGCATTATTTGCAGAAGTGAGTGTTAATCCTTCCCTCGCTGCTGCTGGATTTGCGATTAAAACCTTAAATTCGTCGTTATTTCTAAATTGTTTCACTATTTCATTCCTTTGTTCAATGGGAATATCTCCATACAACATCAACGAACCGTTTTTTTTATAACGTTTATAAAGAATTCGAATATTCTCCACGAAGGAACTCCAGACAATAGCTTTTTCTTTCTGCTCTACAATATTTTCGATCAACATATCCAATAATGGGAATTTTGCAGGGGTTTCTTTATAACCTTTATCAACCAAAAATGGATTGCTGGCGATTTGTGCTAACCTTAATAACTTTTTTAACACTTCCTCTGATTCATCAATTATTTTATTGCCATTTATATTAGTAATTTCGATATATAACTCCATTTTTAGTTGGTCATAAATTATCTTTTGCTGCCCCTCTATTTGAACATATTTGTCAATATATGTTTTCTCAGGCAACTCTAAGACGTCTTTCTTTAATCTTCTGATTGAATTTGATAAAATAATGTTCCTTAAAGTATTAAACTTCTCTTTCTGTGCAGGCAAATCATCATTCTTAATGTCGATAGAATATAATTTTTTAAACTCTTCATAATTACTTCCTAAAAGAGTTCCATTATCCAAGAAATAAAACTGTGCCCACAAATCTAATGGTTTATTAGCAATCGGAGTTCCTGAAATTATAATCCTTTTCTTGGCCAAATCTTTCAATTGTAGTATGACTTCGGTTATCTTTGCATCGGGGTTTTTTATTTTATGCGATTCATCCAAGACTATTGCCATTTTTTTTATTTTCAAAAACATTTTTAGCCGTTCAACTTCTCCGATAACACTTTCATAATTTATAATATAGAAATGTGAATACCCCATGAATTTTAATCCTTTTTCATTAACACTTCCTCTTAATACAATGTATTTTAAATGGCTATGAATTTCAATTTCATCTTTCCAATTTTCGATTAAAGACTTCTTACATATTATCAATGCACAATCTATAATCCCCTGTTCCATATTATTACATAATGCTTCTATGACGATCTTTGTTTTTCCGAGTCCTTGCTCATCAAAGAGAGAAACATTTACCTTATTTGTAATATATTCAATCGCTTCTACTTGATGTGGATATGGTGTTGTCTTTGGACTATAGTTAAAACTATATTTCTTCGTCATATGGCAAAAGTTCTCCTGGAACATAGAATATTTCAATTTGTTTATGATTCGAAAGTCCTAATTTGAATAATAATCGCATTAAATCCTCTTTAGCATCCAAGGGAATTCCTATGATAAGCCTATTTCCAGAATTCAATCTTACAATTGTGAAAAAATCAGCTATCTGGTTTTTGGTTCTTTCAGAAAATATGTCGCTTCTAGTTTTAGCCTCACCTATACAAAAGAGTATACTTTCTTTCACCCCAATAATATCTGGCTTATGATTTATGATTTTAGGTGGTATATCAAATTTCTTTTCATCAATATCCTGATATTTTCCATCTAAATATACAATTCTGAAACCGTCTTGCCTTATTTTTCTTGACATTGCAGATAGGATAAAATTATGTTTTTCTGATGGCATTTTTTTCCTTTTCAATTATTTTAACAACAGTTTGACTCCATTTTTCAAGCTCTCTAAACATTTTTTCTTTTTCACTATTCTCTTCATTTATGATTTCATCAAGCTCTTGTGCGTTTATTTCTTTCAGTCCATCAATAACATTTTCTATATCTTTATAAAAAGAAGATACAAGATGTGGTTTCTTAAATTCAAGTATCTGCATAGCAGCATTAAATCCTTTATCAATAAAAGCATCCCTTGTATCTTGGTTATCAAAAATATCTCGGAGTCTTCTAACATCTCGACCAATTGGTATTTTTTCTTTATCTGCAATCCAATCACAAAAATCCTTTATACCTTTTGAATTTTTTTCCATTAATTTCTGCAATTTTTTATCTTTGACATATTCTACAAAATAGCTGAATTTACTCACTTCATTTGGGTCATCCGAATGGGCTGGAAGATATTGCTCTTCCATTATCTGATATGCTTCAATATTCTCCTCAATCTGTTTTTCTGTCATTTTTGTTTGCTTTTCAAGTCTACCTATAGACCAACCATCCCCTTGCCAAAGTTTATACAAATATTTCGCCTTTTCATAGGCATCCCACTCAGTCGTACCTCTCAAGTGCGATTGAAGTCTTATAAAATTTTTTTGCTCCTCATCAACTTCATGTGGCAACACATTACTTAAAATTGTTTTCCATTTATTTTCATATGGCTCTTCCATTTGTAATTGCCGATAAATCACAACTCTTGTATTGCCTTCAATAACTCTGAATTTTTCAACTTCCTCAGTTATTAACGGTTCAATCCAAATTGGATATACAATCCCCTTGTTATTATGTATTGAATCCTTTAATTTACGAAAAGCTTCTGGTTTTTTATTTGTCAATGCAAATATAATCTGGTCTTCTGTTAAAGTATCAGTTACTTGATTATCTCTGAAAAAGCTAATCCTTGGGTTCAATTCGTCTAATTCGAGTTTATTTATTTCAATTTGCCTTAATTCTATTTTTGTTTCTTTTCCATCTATTGGAATTATTAATTCACCCATCAAATATCTCCATTGCGGCCACTTTTTCATACCACCGCTTCAAATAACTCGTTTACGTTCTCATTATACTTATGTATATATAGTGTAAGAATTATCTAAACTTTTCGGTAAATATTCAAACCGTTTTTCGATTCAATGTTGGTTACAACCTAACTAAAAGATACTTCCAAATTAGATCCTTGCATTAGATCACAAGAGCCGACTACAAACAATTCCTCGAATCCCGCAGCGAAGTGGAAATTGGAGAAACAAAAATAAAACTCCACCCCAACTGGAAGATCCATAATTTCGCACCCTCCACCTTCACCCCCGAAACCACAACCGTCTGGTCCTTCCCCGACCGCGGCGACCGGGCGACAAACGTCGGTAACTACAGGGGCAACTGGTCGCCCTACATCCCGATAAACCTCATCCTGCGCTACACTGCGCCCGGCGACCTTGTGCTTGACCAGATGGCTGGCTCAGGCACAACGCTTGTGGAGTGTAAGCTCCTGGGACGGCGCGCCGTGGGGTGAATTATCAATAAGATCGCAGGATTTGAATGATATGATAAAAATATAATAGTTGGGCAGATTTGGATAGGAGGGTGGTGAAAAAAAGATTTTTCTTCTGCCCACTATTTATTCGTATATATACGAACAAAGTATATATATTTTATGACCGTTCACAAACGGTAAGAACGCTTTCAAAGCAACGGTGTCGCGAGTGATTGGACATGCTTCCTCAAGCCCGGAAAGCACTGCGCCATCCTCATGGGAGATACCCGGCGCAACAAGCATTTCGTGCCCATCACGCCGCGGGTGCTGATGAGCTTTCTTGAGGCAGGGTTCATACTGCGCGAAGATATCATCAAGCTCCAGTGGAAGATGAAAAGCACACGGGAAAAGTGGTTCGGGAAGAAATATGATTTTTACCTGATAGGGCATGAGCACCTGTATGTGTTCAGGAAACCCGATGCGTGGGAGAAGGTGACGAAGTTCAGGGAGAGCATGAAGTGGTGGTAGGCGCTGCCATTTTTTAGGGGTGATCGTGATCCGCGCGTATCCGCGTCATCCGCGCGATCCGTGTTCTATCGTTTTCAGGAGTTCGCATGAGTTCGTAAGAGTTTGCTGTTGATTTCTTTCTTGGACGGAGCCGCCCTCTGATGAGATGGCTGCTTGGCATTAGATAAGAATGGAATAAGCATCAGTCGTAAACAGTCTTTCGATGATCGATCCAATTTAGATAAACTACTTTTCCTGCTTCATCAGGTGTAAATATTAAACGGTATTTTCTTGAGATCCTGGTTGATTTCTTACCATGTAATTCACCTGAAAGCCAGCCGCCTACATGCAAAGGGTCCTCTCGTAAATTCTTAAGCTTCTTATCAAGTTCGGCGAGGGCTTCTTTATTTTTTCGAATGTTTCTAAGAGAATCAAGAAAGGTATCTGTTCTTTTTACCACCCAGGCCATATTCACAGCTCGCTGAGCATTTCCTCAACAGAAGATACTTCTTTGATCCGCCCCTCTTTAATATCAAGGTCACTTTTGCGAAGCGCTTCCATCGTTTTCGGATTGCTGAGAATTTCAACTGAGTCGATGAGAGCTTCTAGATCATCTCGCGTCACCATTTTTCTCTCTATTGTTTTTAGCTCCTGGTATACATCCTCAATTGTAATCGATTCAGTCATATTTTTAGATTTGGTTTATTACCTTATAATGTTTGCTCAAAAATGACAGCAGGACTGGCTAAAATTCGCCCCCTCCACCTTCACCCCCGAAACTACAACCGTCTGGTCATTCCCCGACCGCGGCGACTGGGCTACGCACGTTGGAAACTACAGGGGCAACTTGTCGCCCTACATCCCGCGCAACCTCATCCTGCGCTACACTGCCCCCGGCGACCTTGCGCTCGACCAGATGGGTGGCTCTGGCACAACTGCAGTGGAGTGCAAGCTCCTGGGACGGCGCGCCGTGGGGTGGATCATCAATAAGATCGCAGGATCTGAATGACATAAAAAAAAATATAATAGTTGGGCAGATTTGTAAAGGAGGGTGGTGAAAAAAAAAGATTTTTCTTCTGCCCACTATTTATTCGTATATATGCGAACAAAGTATATATATTTTATGACCGTTCACAAACAGTGAGAACGCTTTCAAAGCAAACGGCGTTCGTTTTTCAGGAGGTCAGGTCAAGAGTTGCTCTCTGGGTACCATCACCCGGTGGATCAACAACAAATCCCATTTCTTGAAGCAGTTTGATCGCTCGATGGTTATCCTGTAACATAATGGCATTGATACTCTCAAGTTTTTTATCCTTACATATCTCGATCATGTAGTCCACCATTTTTGAACCAAGGCCATGACCCTGCCATGTATCTGTAACAATAAAAGATAATTCACCTGTCTTTTCAGAGGGTTCCAGATTAAGTCTCACAACTCCGAGCATTTTCCTTTGCCCACCTTCTTCTATCTCTGCCACTATGGCAAGTTCCCTATCATAGTCGATATTGCAGTACCTGGCACTGAATTCATGTGCCACTGGCTCCAGTATGGTTTGAAACAACCTGAAATGCAGGGACTCTTGCGAGAAATTATGGAACATCTCAAGCCATAAGGGTTCATCTTCAGGTTTTATCGGTCTCAGCAGTACTGTTCGTCCATCTCGAAGCTTCCATAAGGACTTATATTTCTCAGGATAAGGGCTTATTACAAGATTCTCATGTGGTTTTGCATTGATGCCTTCTTTATTTATCATTCCCCGTGAATCAAGGGCTAAAGCCTCGTTCTCATCAATAAGAAGAGGATTCATCTCAAATTCTTTCAATTGAGGGAAGTCCACCATCATCTGTGAAAAACGAACAATTATTTCCTCCAGAAGTTTGATCCTGGCAGGTGGACGATTTCGATAACCTTTGAGAAGCTGATATACTTTTGTTTCTTCCATCATCCTTCTTGCAAGTATCTGATTTAGAGGTAAAAGCCCGATAGCAACATCTTTGTATATTTCAACATCAACTCCCCCTCTTCCAAACATGATCACCGGGCCGAAGAGAGAATCTGTCTTTGCACCAAGGATTATTTCGATACCTTTTGTCTTGATCATCTTCTGTACCGTCACTCCCTGGATATGTGCATCAGGCTTGTGCTCTTTTGCACTCTGGATGATGTCATCAAAAGCCAACCGAAGTTCAGGTTCAGAATTGATATCAAGTTTAACCCCCCCTACATCTGTTTTATGAGTTATTTGCGGTGACAGGATCTTAACAGCCACAGGATAGCCTGTTTGAGAAGCGCACATAGCGGCTTCATCCGCAGTTCTCGCCACTCTTGTCTTTACAACAGGGATATTATAATATTCAAGGAACTTTTTTGATTCGGTTTCTGTCAATGTATATCGATCCTCTTTTACAGCATTTCGAATAATAGATAACAGGGGTTGTTTTGGAGGAGCGCTATCCACAGGCAACTCTACCGGGGTTTCATACAATAACTCGAGATTGCGCTTATATTGATACATATACATGTACGTAGCAACTGCCTGTTCAGGTGTGGAATACGTCGGCACGCCATTTTCTGTTAAAATATGATTTGCTTTTTCCACATCTTCATATCCCATAAAAGAAGTCAAATATGGCTTGGAAAATTTTTTCTTTGAGTAAATATCCAATATTTTTTCTGCTATTTCAGCCGGATCAGAACCTCCCTGGGGAGTATAGATTATCAATACGCCATTAACATTTTCATCAATGAAACATGCTTCCAGTGCATCTTCATATCTTTTAGCCTTTGCATCCCCCAGTATATCAACGGGATTACCTTTACTCCAGTGAGGCGGAAGAATTGTGTTCAACTTTTCGATCGTAGCATTACCTAATTGAGCAAGTTTACCGCCCAGAGATATGATCGCATCGGAAGCCATTACACCAGGGCCTCCCGCATTTGTAATTATGGCAAGGTTTGGCCCTCTGGGCAGGGGATGCTTTCCGATAGCTTCGGCGCAGTTGAAAAGATCAGCGATATCCTTTACCCTCACAATTCCTGCTCTTTTAAAAGCTGCATCATATACCATATCTTCGCCGGTTATAGCTCCAGTATGCGAAGCTGCTGCCTTTGCACTTTCTATGGATCTTCCTGATTTTACAACAATTATTGGTTTTGTCCTTGAGAAGTGCCGTGCCGCGCTCATAAACTTTCTGGCATCTGTGATCCCTTCGATATACATCAAAATGCTTTTTGTTTTGGGGTCAGTGCCAAAATAGTCTATGAGATCACCGAAATTCACATCTATCATCGAACCCACAGACACAAAATTACTGAAACTGATATTCTCATGAGCCGCCAGGTCAAGGATCGCTGATCCCAGAGCTCCGCTTTGAGATATGAATGCAATGCTGCCAGATCTTTGTTTTTTAGGAATGAATGTTGCGTTAAGACCGATGTCAGGATGGATTATGCCAAGACAATTGGGACCTATGATCCTCATATCATACTTCTTTTTTATTTCAAGGATCTTCTCTTCAAGTATCTTACCCGATGCTCCTGTCTCTTTGAATCCAGCCGATATGATAATTATTCCTTTGATCCCGGAAGTTCCACACTCCTCCACTATATCGGGAACTGTACTTGCCGGAGTTGCGATTATGGCAAGATCAACGATTTCAGGAAGTTTAGACACTGCTGGATACGCTTTTATGCCAAGTATTTCCTGTTTGCGGATATTAACAGGATAAACATGCCCTTTATATCCCATTTCCGTAAGATTTTTCATAAGAATATAGCCTACAGAACCTTCCTCGTCACTGGCTCCTATTAATGCAATGCTTTTTGGATTAAAAATATTGTCAAGACCTAATGAGTCCATGTAATTCTCCCCGATCAGCGATTTATTCACATCAATGGAAATAAATCTGTTGGTTGGGTCTGATCATCGGCTTAATATTCTCCCCTGACTGAATTTATCTTGAGTTCTGTCCTGATAAATATGAGGTTTTTGATTTCATCACTACCCGCCCTGCGCATGTTTTACGATATTTGCGTCGGCGTTCTTCGCATGCTCCATTACCTCATCAACTTCTTCCTTTGAGGAAACATTATGACCAATAGTGAGTTCAGTAGCACTTGGTCCCTGAAGTGGGATCCCTGTATCTTGAGCGATACTTTCTCGTGGCCAGATACCGAGTTTCAAGCCATTTTGCAGATCAAAAAATGCAACAGCACCATGTTCAAATTCTTTTCCAAATATTCCCTCGGACGGTAAACCCAACTCACCATGGTAGAAAGCGAAAGATCTTTCCAGATCGCTAACCCCTAATGTAATAACGGTAATTCGTGGTTTCATATTCCTCCTTTAAAGTTTTTATATCAATTTTGTCCATTTGAAGCAATGCCCTCATAACTCTTTCCGATTTCTCAGTGTCCTTGTCTTGCACCATCTTGCCCACCAAAAACGCTTTTGTAGAATTTCTGGGCATGCCCAAGGTCGTCAACAGGGATTTCAAAATGTACTACTTTATCCATGTAAAAACCTCCCATTATAAGATTATGAAGTCCTACACATAAAAGTTTCGAATACCTTATCCTGGCGTGTAGTCAAGTAAAACTACACCATTCTTAAATGTCTTAGCTTTTACATCTCATTTGAAGATCATAAATATATCCAGAGTTCAGTTGACGTCTAATAACAACATTTAATAACAGTGCCAATCATCTCTTCGTGAGGCAAGAGTGGATGTTCATAGAAAGGCTTGTTTCAGAAGGGCTTTCACATTTCTCTTATACTGCAGGGAATGAAAATGAGGCATTCGTAGTTTATCCTGAAAGAGATGTAGACAAGTATATTGAAATTGCGAAAAGAAATTGCTGCGTGATAAGGTTTGTTATTGAGAAGCACCGCAAAGAGGATTACCTTGTCGGGTCGCTGGAACTTGAAAAGCTAACGGGCTGCAAGATTATCCACAGTGGAGATTAATTATGGCTTCTATGCTGCTGCAACACCGAGAGATCGCAACTCTGGCTGGAGGATGCTTCTGGTGCCTGGAAACAATTTTTAGCGAACTGCGGGGTGTGGAAAAAATTATATCCGGCTACTCCGGAGGCTTAGGGCCCGACCCCTCGTATCAGGAAGTCAGCACCGGGACAACCGGTCATGCTGAAGCAGTACAGATCACTTTTGACCCCCGTATAATATCTTTCAAGGAACTCCTGGAAGTATTTTTCACCATACACGACCCTACTACATTAGATCGTCAGGGGGCAGATGCGGGAACCCAGTATCGCTCAGCGATCTTATATCACACGACCGAGCAAAAAAGAACTGCTCAAGAGGTCATTGCAGATCTTAACGAGGCAAAGGTCTGGACTGAACCTATCGTAACCGAGATCACGCCGTTCAAAGCTTTTTATCCTGCCGAAAATTATCACCAGGAGTATTTCCTCCATAATCCTGCCCAACCCTACTGCCGTGTAGTGATCGAGCCAAAGGTGGCTAAGTTCCGCAAGCAGTTTCTTGCAAAGCTCAAAAAATGACAATTTCAGTTACCAGAACAAAATCAAAAAACAAGTCCCTTGGATATAAGATATTAATGAAAAACATAAAGAAGATCGTCATTATATTTGCACTTCTGCTCATGGCATTAATATTTTTTATAATATCTCCACAGAAAAAGAGCAACAATACTGTCTGTTTTGAGGGTTCATGCATTGATGTCGAGCTTGCAATAACCCCTAAAGAAATAAAAATAGGATTGATGGACCGTACAAGTCTTCCAGAAAACATGGGCATGCTCTTCATATTTGATGAAGGAGGCATCCATAAGCTCTGGATGAAAAACACACTTATCCCTCTTGACATGATATGGCTGGATGAGAACGGAAAAATAATCTATATCGAAAAAAACGCCCAGCCCTGCTATGTACCTGTATGTCCTGCCTTTGGTCCTGAATTCAGTTCAAGGTATGAACTTGAGGTAAATGGAGGATATACAGAAAGGTATAAAATAAATGTGGGGGACAAGGCCAGGATCAATATTGAATGAATTATTTCTATAAGTAGCGTTATAAAGCATATTAATAACCTTTAGTATAAACTTTATAAAAATACACGTCATTTGATCCATAATGTGGAACGATGCACTAGTCTCAAGCTTAGGATATCTGGCCTCGGTGATCCCTGCAACGATCACCGGTATTTTCCTTATGGAACTGTTTATAGAGCTTGGCTGGTTGCACAAGCTTGGTTTTGTGACTTCACCGTTCATGCGTTTCGGGCACCTGCGGGAAGAGGTGGGAGTGAGTTTCCTTGCGTCCTTTGGCTCTCCAACGGCCGGGAATTCTATGATCGCTGACCTCAATAAAAAAGGCCTCATCGACAGAAAAGAGACCGTGATCGCGTCCCTTGTAACGTCTTTTCCCGCAACGTTCATCTTTGTCAGGGATCTGCTTCCTGTTCTTATAGTATTGCTCGGGACTACAGGGGTTGTCTATCTGGGCATTGTGGTGGCCATTGGTCTTCTTCGGACTGCAATAACCCTTGTTCTTGGGCGCATTTTGCTGCCTCCCAAAAAACCTGCAGCGATCCCGCAGGAAATCAGGAAGAAAAAGTTCCGCCATGCATTTAAGAAGGCACTTTCTGCCTCATGGCCGCCGATCAAAAGCATTATTCCCGCAATGTTGGTCGCTGCATTGGTCGTGTTCCAGCTCATTGATATCGGTTTTTTTGATATGATATCGGTGTACATGAAAGGTTTACCGATGCTTGGATATCTTCCTCCTGAAGGTCTGCCTGTCATTGCAGCATGGTTCGCAAGCAACATAGGAGCATACACAATTGCAGGCACGCTGCTGGCAGATGGAATATTGTCGTCCAGAGAGATCGTAATTATCCTGTTAGCCGGAAGGGTTCTATCAAGCCTTGTTCGCCTGAGATTCGCAATACCATATTATACGGGCATATTTTCCCCCCGTCTGGGTATGCAGATCATGCTTCTTGCCATGCTTATGCAGGAAGGGCTGACGTTAATAGTGATAATATTGCTTGCCCTGTTCTGGTGAAAACTCTTGGTGCCCTTAACAATATTTTTTCCAACAATGCGGGCAGACAAAGAACTAAAATAATCTTATATGTATCACCTTTCCTAGCGCTGCTTCTGCCGCCTCTGCAAGAGCTTCTGGAAGCGTTGGATGCGGATGTATCGTTCCCGCCATATCCTCAAAAAGCAGCCATCTCTATGGAATGCGATGCTTTTGTCACACAACCAATATTATCAATAACTTAATAACCTTTCAATGGT
>Ga0180732_1001070_pt1 | contig 18409 bp, 19 predicted proteins | sample KR11_01MetaG_FD_148674 | JGI IMG/M metagenome (GOLD analysis project Ga0180732, IMG submission 148674) | Groundwater microbial communities from the Olkiluoto Island deep subsurface site, Finland - KR11_0.1 MetaG | ecosystem: Environmental > Aquatic > Deep subsurface > Groundwater | place...
TGTTTTTCAAAAGACCAGGGTCACGCGTCAGGATAATTCGTTTTTGCGTAAGCGCTTCTGTAATAATCTCTTCATTTTTGTAATTGTTTTTGTAAAGAGTATCAAAACCGAGCATCCGAAGCAGTCGTGACAGTCTGCCGAGATGCACATCCACTATAAACCGGGTTTCGCGCAGGGGTTCTGGCCTCAGCCGGGTGACATGTGATATGTCGAAGTTCTCAAAAACAGGGTAAACCGAAATATGATCGCCATGAGAAAGTATATGGTCAAATTTTACTGAATTGCCGTTGATCAGGATGAGATCAACTTCTGTGTGCGGCACGCCGACTGCTTCAATGACATCCTTTACTGATGGACTGCCGGAAAGTTTATAAGCAAATGCGATTTTTCTTTTATCAGCCGAAAGAAAATCATTTAATTCTTCGTAAAAACGAAACCATGCGATATGAGAGTTCATTGTAGAATATAAATATTTTTTTACTTTTTAAACTTAAGCCCAAAAGGTTTTAACCCCAGCATCATGGCGCCCCCTAAAGCCAAGTGTGAAAGAGGTACAAAAAAAGCATGTAAATTAGAAATTGGTTTCTATAATGCAAAATATGATTAATCGACAACTTCGCAAAATTATTGCATCCCGCTTAATACAATTGCCAATTGCCCTAATCACTATTCAAGAATGACACCATTTTTCATTTTAATAAATCAGTATTTACAAGTTTTGCCAATTCCGGCATTTTTTGTAAATGGATAGAAATAGTCTGTTGTAGTACACCAAGCCGATTCGCCATTCGCTCCTGTGGAATGTGAAGCTCGTTCATTCGTAATATCCTTCAGATCCAGCTCCATCTGACATGACGCTCTTAAATCGGCTATATACGCGTCGACTGCCTGCCTTGAACGACCGATTGCCTGCCCGATCTCAAAAGATGTTAAACGGGGATTGTTTTCATATGCCCGTCGGGCCGTCGTTCTGGCTTCATCTTCAGTTAACTGGAGAGGGCCTATCGCTTTTTTAGCCGCATAGAGGAGGGGGATCCAAACCATCCAGCGTTATAATGTGAACCGGTATTTCGGTTGCGCCTATCTTCTTGTATGCATGCCAGCGATGGGCACCATCAAGAATGCGGTATTTATCATCATAGTCCGGATGAATCTGCACCTCGATGGGATCGATCTTAAAACCATCGCGCATGTTTTCGGCAAACATCGAGACACGTTTTAAAGAAACCCCTTCCCGTGGGTATATGTCCTCATCCAGGATTATTTGTGTAGTGGGAACTGTGCAGGCTGTTTTTGCCATGATGCCACTTTCTGCAATAATCAGATTTAAATTGATGTAAAAGCGCAAGAACCAAGGTCAAAAAAACAAAAGAAAAAAACGCCGCTTAATCAGTCACAAGTATCTGGAAGTGTCAAGTCTGCCTTTGCCCCTTATTAATAATGTCCTGTATTTTTCTGTCTGTCTTTTAATTTATCTGTCGTATTTTTAAGCTTCGAAACTCTTCTGTTCCCAAGGTTTTTGTCTCTTATTGTCTTTCATGGGTCAAAGGCAGACCCCAAATACACCAAATACAAATAATATATGTCAGGAATGGGTGACCCCTATGGTTTTGTGACTGTACCTTTTACATAAATTTTACTGTCATTTACTTTTAAAACTTCAAGAACAGACATGCCGATAGGATTTGGTCTGATCGGAGAGCAGTTACTGAACACACCCAGCTTTTTTTCATGATTCGGGGGTGCTTGGAAAAGAAAGTCTGATGTAAAATCAGGACTTTTATGAAACAGAAAAATCACAACTATACGCTGTCCTGCTTTTATATCTCTGAGACCAGCCGCATATTCCCTGTCAACGTTTAAAATCCCTTCCACATCGGAAACAGTCCAGTGTCTGGGAATTTTTTCTGAAGCAGTATATACAAAACCGATTGGTTTTATTCCAATTTTCAAATATCTTAATCCTTTGACTGAAACCATGTAATTCCCGACGGTTATGCAAAAATATTGTCAGGTTTATAAGGATGGGTCCCTTCAATAACTTCCACTCCGGCTTTTGCCTTAATCTTTTTGATAATCGTATCCTTATACGGACAATGATCCACTATGCATGGTCCAATATGTACTTTGGTTACCTTTTCATCCATTGGTTTGTTCCAAAGATTGACCTGGGCAAGTCGTGTGACAATAGTAACCCCGGGACAGTCCCCGCAATTTAAAAGGCCGATAACTTCGCTATCCTGATTTTTATAACGTTCAAACTCGCCTTTTTTTCTATTGAATCCGACCATACATCTGCAACACCCTATGCAGACATCATCCATTGCTTTTTTGCATCCTACGATTAATATTTTTTCCATTTTATCTCCTTTTACCTCAATAAGGCCGATTTACGATTGCCCTTCAACATTTGCTCCATCAGCAAAGAGTACTTTCCCTTCATTAAAGGCATTTACAGCATCTCTTACCGTGACCACTGAAATCATTCGCCACCTTTACCCCTGCAGCCTCAAGTGTCTTAAACGCATTGTGTCCACAAAAACCTGTAAGCAAAACCTCTGCGCTTTTGTCACTTACCATTACAGTAGCCTGAATTCCGGCGCCTTTAAGCACGTTTACATTCTCTGAATTATCCACAACTTCAAACTCAAAGCCGTCTGTATCAACTATAAGTATATACGCAAACCTTCCGAATCGAGAGTCAACCTGTGAATCAAGATCTTTGCCTTTGGATGTAACAGCTATTTTTATTTTCTATTTTTCCTTTATGCCGGATTCGTTCCACCGCCTCCGCAAACCTGGTCATTTGCAATAAGTTGCAGTTTGCCTGCTATAAGATCTTCAACCACCGGCCTTATGTCAGTCCGTTCCGCATCATGATAGACATCAATACCCACCTGCTTGAACCCCATAAGCGGTCTCATGCCGATTCCTCCGACTATGAGGGCACTAACTTTATGTTCTGCCAGCAGGTTGACAGGAACCATGCATCCGCCCTGGACATGTTCCTGGTTCTGAAGTGTCGAAACATTTTTTATTTCTCCGTTTTCCACATCAACAAATGTAAACACTTCACAATGACCGAAATGTCCTGCGCTGGTTCCGTCAAGACCGCCCTGTCCATTGGATGGAACTGCTATTCTTCCGTTTTTCATAGTTAAAAGTTCTCCTTATTAAATCAGTTTGTTCTGTTTGTAATATTTAAAATATTATTAAGGTACTGCAACAGATTTTCTGCATGAATTTTATCCGGCCTGGGCGGGAGTTGCATAAGAATGCCAAGCCCTTCGGTTGCCGCATGAAAATCCTCGGATGAAAGAGAACTTACTGCGGCACAATTGATCATCGGATTTATTGAAACTAGTTTTTCCACGAATTTAAGACCGGTCATGTCGGAAAGCGATTCATCAGTAACTACCAGTTCAAAGCTATTAACTGAAATCATGGAAAGGGCATTGCCGCCAGACTTTGCCCGGGAAATGTTCAAATTGACATTTTTCCCCATGTTTGATGCTAAATCGGCAAAAAAATCTTTATCAGAACTTACCAGTACTACATGAATCATTTATCTCTCCTGTTTTGAAGTATTTTGTAATTGATATTCCTTTAAAAAAGTCTATCTTTAATTTGGATTAATTTAGAACCCAACATTGCTTGCCATACTGCATGCTTGTTTATATCAAATTTACACCGCACAATTCAATAGATACTCGTTGTTAATCGATTTTTCCTCCAATCACCTTGCCATGCAGTTGTTTCCATATTTCTCGAATAGCAAGGGCAGCCGGGCCGTTATTGTCCTTGCCAAAGGGAACGCCAGCAAGCTGACTGCTAACCACTGCCGGATCAAAAGGAATATAACCTAAAACATCCACCCTCCTTTTCTGGCATGAGGCGACGATCTCTTCAGCCATGCCAGGATTCAAATCCCATTTATTCAGACAAACGAAGGATTGGATTTTGAAGTGATCGGCCAGCTCCAAAACCCTTTCCAGATCATGCCAACCGGATTGGGTGGGTTCGGTAACAGCAAGGATTGCATCAACATTTGACAGTGAGGCAATGACCGGACAGCCGATACCAGGAGAACCGTCCACCAGAATAGATTCGGCGCTCTGCTGTTCGGCCAGCTCACGGGCCTTCTTTTTGATAAAAGTCACAAGCTTGCCGGAGTTTTCCTCTCCGGCAAAAAGCTGGGCATGGACGAGAACTCCATAGTCTGTATCGGAAATAAACCAATTCCCGCAGTAGTTTTCATCAAGGACAATCGCCTCTTCCGGACAGAAATGAGCACAAACTCCGCAGCCCTCACAGGCAAATGGATCAATAGCTGCACTGCCATTGAGGCTGACGGCCCCAAACTGACACAACTCTTTACAGGTTCCACAACTGGTGCATTGGGTTTTTATCACCCTTGCCTTTACTCCGGTATGGAACTTGTTTTTTTTTCGGGGGATGGGGGCAAGTAGGAGATGGAGATCCGCCGCGTCAACGTCACAGTCGGCCATTACTTTATTATCGGCCAAAAGCGCAAAGGAACCTAAAAGCGTTGTCTTACCTGTCCCTCCTTTACCGCTCAAAACAACGATTTCTTTCATGTGGTCAATTCCTTTAACAAATTTTCGAGGACAGGCCGCAAAGCGGGTTTGATTTCAACAAGGTTTTTCCCACGGGCGTACCCTTCCGCAAGCCGCCGCTCAAAAGGAATTTTTAGGACAATAGGGATGCCCGCGCCGGTGCACCATTTTTCCACCCTGTCATCACCGAGATCGGACTTGTTTACAATCACCCCGGTGGGTTTGTTTAAATTTCGCAATACTTCAATAGCCAGCTGTAAATCATAGAGACCAAACTGGGTCGGTTCCGTGACCAGGAAAACATAGTCGGCGTCGGAAACTGTTGTTACAAATGGACACGAGGTTCCGGGGGGGGGAATCCATTATGGTCAGGAAATTCTCTTTGGCTTTTTTCTTGACGGCCTTGAGCAGAGGAATCGCCATTGCCTCTCCGACCCTCAGGCGACCATGGACAAATTCAATGCTTCCGGCTCGCCCTGATTCGACAATACCTATCTCCCTTTCAGTTCTGGCAAGAGCATCATCCGGGCAGACCAGAAAGCAACCCAGGCAGGAGTGACACAGTTCGGGAAAAACCATGATCGTTTCGGCAAACAGGATGATAGCATTAAAACGACAAATATCACGGCACTTTCCACAAAAGGTGCATTTGTCATTGATAACCTTGGGAATAGTAACAATACAGCGTTCCGGCTCAGCCAGGTCGGGTTCAAGAAAAATATGGCCGTTGGGTTCCTCCACGTCACAGTCGAGAAACTGGACTCTGCGGCCGGCGCAGAGCGCCAGACTTGTCGCCACGAAGGTCTTGCCGGTACCCCCTTTGCCGCTGGCAACTGCTAATTTCATAATCTAACCTTGTCCCTGTCCGCATTTTCCACGGCCCTTGCCGCCACCACACAATCCCCCCCACCTTGTCCTCGTCCCATCCCCCTGCCATAACCGGCAGCTCCCACCTTTTGCCCTTGATAGGCGGCCGGTAATTCCGAACTTCTTATTGCATCAGATCTAAATTGTTCGACTGCGGTCCGTACCGTGCCGCTGATATTGGAGAGGACTTTGATCTTAGCTTTTTCAACAACGGCCATGGCCTTGGGGCCAAGACGGCCTGTTAGTATGACCTGGACGCTCTTCTCGGCAACCATTGCCGCGGCCCTAATTCCAGCCCCTTGGCCAGCATTCATTCCCGCAGCATTATTGATGGACTCATGAAGTTCCCCAGACTCACTGTCAACAATCAAAAAATAGGCTGCCCTTCCAAATCGAGGGTCTACCGAGGAATCAAGGTCCGGCCCTGTGCTTGAAATAACAATCTTCATGGTATTCTCCTGAATTTGAATATGTAATGATAAGCCTATCAGCCGATCAGTCCTTTGGTCTATCGGCTGAATGTAATTGATTCCTTGCTGCTTTAAAATAGTGATCGGCTCAAAACAACCTTTAGTTTCATGAAGTGGATTTTCAACACACACAACATCGGTTACATCCTTTCCGGTTAAGGTTACGATGTTGTGGGTCATGGGTCAGGTCTTCATTCTTGACAACAATAATCCGTTTGTGAAGTTTGTAACATTTTTTCAGCAGCCGTGATTTATACCCGACCAGTCGTGATTTATACTTGACGATTTACGCTGACAACCGGACAATTGGCACGCATTACAACCTGTTCCATCGTGCTTCCGATAATTGCTTTATCCGGATCCTTTTCTTTTGAGTGATGAGCCATAACAATAAGATCTGCCTCTTTTCTCCTGGCAAATTTTACAATTTCCATGTAAGGTATGCCTTCCCAGGTTCTAATATTGTAATTATCAAAACCTTCCATTTTAGAAACGTAGGTTTCCTTGATCCTGTCTTTTATTCCATAAAGACATTTGTCTATCTCATTCTGACCAAAAATTGCTGCACCGATTCCAGGAGTTATATCCAGAGCATGGAAAAGATACAGCATAGATCCACGTTCTTTGGCTAAATCATAAGCAAATATAAACGCTGCATCCGACAGCTTTGAAAAATCTGTTCCAAAAACAATATTCTTAAATTCCAGTTTTTCTTTGGGTACAGGACAACTAACAATCATAACAGGACAGCGCGCTTTCTGGGTTACGCCCTGCATGGTACTTCCCAGCATGCTTCTGTAAAGTAAAGCTCCCTTATCTTCCTTGGTATGGGGCCCCATAACAATAAGATCTACTTCTTCTTTTCTTGCAAGTCTTAATATTTCTGTATGAGGTACCCCTGCCAATGTTTCAATTGTATAGTTATCAAGTTCTTTTAATTGAGCTGCATAGGTCTTTTCTATCTCCCCCTTAATTCTGCTAACATATTCAGGGCTATAGTATTCATGCTCACCTGTTTTAAAGTCGACCACATGTGATCCGAAACCACGTGTAGGAAACCCAAGAGCATGGAAAATATAAAGCTTTGAATTGTGTTTTTTTGCCAGCTCAATAGCTGCATTGGAAGCATCGTTACATATGGCCGATGATGTTGTCGCAAATAATATTTTTTTAAACATAGCCATCTCCTTTTCATTTTAGCGTTATTAAAGATCTGTAATGTTTTTGATTTTTTAAATTATTTCTGAGCTTGGCCTTTAAATAATATATTATAACTGCAACAGTATTATTATTCTGCACCTTCTTATTTTGGTTTAAGATGCTCGGGAATTTCCATTGCTTCGATCAAAAGGTCGCTGTAGAATTTTACTTCCATACCAACTTTAAAGGTATGGATAATATCTTCTATACCGCTGTGGCAGTTATGGCAAGGCGTTACAACAGTATGTGCACCGGTTTCCCTTAGTTGCTCTGCCTTTATCTTATTACTAGCAACCCTTTTCTTCTTCCACGGCGGACCGCAATTAATAACCCCGCCGCCTGCATTGCAGCAATAATTATATCTATGGGTGTCTTTAACATCTACAAAATCTTCACAGACAGCACGCATAATATAGCGCAGTTTATCACCCAAACCACGATTTCTTATAACGTTGCAGGGGTCCTGTACGGTAATCGGCCCTTCAATCTTTTTGGCTATCTTTATTCGACCGCTTGTTAACAGGTCATAATAAAAGTCTATTGCATGAACAATAGGTATGGGCGGTCTCAACCAGCCCATCCAGGTAGGGCCATCATACTCTGCGCCCCTGAAAGCATGACCGCACTCCCCCATTACAATTTTCTTTACCTTTAGTCTCTGAGCAGTTTCATGATGTAGCCTTTCAACGCGGGCCATAATCTCAAAATCACCTGAAAACATAGGCATATTGCTGTTATCCCATCCTGCAAAAGCAGGCATTGTCCAGTCCAGTCCGGCTACAGCCATAATCACCGTGATATTACCCAAAAGCTGGGCCAGAAATTTTGGCTCAGGACCGATAACTGAGTACATGATCTCCGCTCCTTCTTTTTCCAAAGGCAAACGTGCGCTTGGTACATAGCTCTGCCCATCCTCTTCCTGCCACTGTAAAGTATCTATCCATTCATCAGGCTTTACCCACATCTGATTCATGGTAGCAGCATGGCTATGAACTGTATCCTGCAGGTATAGTGGCACCATTTCCAATTTTGCACATATACGGCGGACTATAAGAAGCATATACGCAATATCTACCCCAAATGGACAATACATACCGCATCGCCGGCAAACATTACATTCGGTATAAGCAATTTCCGCACATCTCTTTATAAATTCAGCGCTGACTTTACCCTTGTTTTTTAACATCGGCCATATTGTATCTTTTATTTTTGTAACCGGTGCATAGCTTACATCTCTATCATTGGATAAATACCATTGGCAGGCTTCAGCACAAAGACCGCAGTGTATGCAGGTATTTACATAGGTCCACATACGCCCGGCTGTCTCATTATTTAAAACCCCGTTAACAACTCTTTCTATCTGCTCCGGCGTGAGTTTCGCAACCTGATTGTCTAATGCTGCATCTTCAACCGGTTCTCTTTTAGCTATAGTTGGTTTCATACTACATCCTCCATGGAATATGTTTGAACTTAGTTCGCTTCGCTCACAATTGGTCGAATGGTTCAAGTCCCCCTTACAACACGACAACTCGACTATTTAACTACTCGACTAAGGTCGCGGAAATTTTAACAGGTTGTAGAAATTCCGAGACGTTTAATTCTTACCAGTCTTTTGAGCGCCTTATATACCCGGATTCACTGCCATAGTATGCTCTTGTAAATACAAAGAAGAGCATATGACTCAATCTTGTGAAAGGTATAGCTATCAGCATTATCTCTCCGGCAATCATATGAAGGATAATCATAGTTCTGTTATCAAACCACTGATGGTAAGCAATAAAACCGGTTATAAAGGGCAGTACCGCTATTGTCAGCAAAAGATAATCCGAAGCATCTGTAACATTATTAACAACAGGATCTGTCAATCTTCTTAATAAGTAAAAAATACCGCCTGCAATAACAACAATTGCCATCCAGTCTGCAACCTCGTCTGGTATATGCCACCAGCTTATATTCCAAGACTCATCAAACAAAACGATATGAGCCAAAAGAAAGATAGGTGTAAATACTAAGCAGATATGAAACGCAAAAGAAATGATAGTAAATATAGGTCTCTGCCTCATATATCGGCTGTTAAACGGTATCATCCAGTGAATCAAAGATGCGACACTGTGCTTAAAGGACATATGAGGAAACACAATCTTATCCTTTTTGGCGCCTTGCAGCATATAAATTATCCTGTACAGGCTGCCCGCAATAAATATAATGAAAGCTATCCAGACCATTGGCCCGCTTAGAAATTCATACATATGTCTTCCCCCCTTAGATAATATTTCTTAAACTGTCTAACCAGATAGTTAAAACTAACCCATTAAACAAAATCGATTTTCTCATATTTTATCCAGCGGAATAACTCGCCGATAATATTTTCCGTCTTCCACGCCCTTTATAAGAACTTTTGTGCCATCAGGAGAAATAACAGGATCCCACAAAAATTCGTACTCGCTGCCTCTAATTTGTCCGTCAACTGCTATGCGATACTTGCCGTTCTTCTCGACCTTACATATTGCTCTGCTACCATCCGGAGTAAATACAGGTGGCCAAATATTATCAAAACCTCCTCCAAGTACTTTTCCGTCAAGTACAAACAACCAGTTACCACTATCTTTGGCGATTGCAGCGACTCTTCTGCCATCAGGGGAAAAACAGGGCCGCAAAACACATTCTCCGAATGTCATATTCCAGGGTTTTCCATCAACAGCTATTGTCCATTTGGCAAATGATTTGGCTACTGATGCAGCGATCCTTCTTCCATCGGGGCTATAGGTCTGATATAAAAGACTTGGGAAGCCTCTGTCCCATATTATTCTTCCGTTAGTCGCAAGAAACCACTGGCCACCCTGTCTGACAGGTGCAGTCACTTCATCGCTCATGATAGGGTGAAAAACAGGTTCCCATGTGCAACCAAATTTTTCATTCCAGGACGCTCCATTAACAACAATCCCGTAGTCACAAATTGCAGCCCTGTATTCTGATGCAACCCGCATCCCGTCATTACTGATCGCCAGTCCATATACATTTACAAAGTTCTTCTCCCATGGTTTACCGTTTACCACCACAGACCAGGTTCCTTTCAAAAATCCTTCAAGATCCGCCTGCCCTAGAGGAACAGTCTGCGCAATGGCGGCAACAGTATTTCCATCAGGGCTTACTTCATGACTTGCTATACTATGGAGAGCGACAGGACATTCCCATGCCTTGCCATTAACCGAAATAGCATATGCATCATTATGTTTAACAACAGCCACTATAACTTTGCCGTCAACACTAAACTTCGTATCCCAAATATACTCATAAGACTCATCCCAGGGCTGACCGTCAACAGCCATCGTCCATTCCGCATCCCTTGAAGCCAGTGCAGTCAGCCTGCCGTCAGGAGCAAATCTGGAATACCACATCTTTTCAAAGGGTTCTTCCCATGTGTTTCCATTTACACATATGTTGAATTCTCCTTCCCCTATTTTGACAATAGAGGCTATCTTCTCGCCATCGGGACTGACATAAGGCTCCCAGACATCTTCAAACTGGTCTTTCCATTTTGCCGGCTCGGCAAGCGTTTTTTGTTCGCTTTCCCAGTCCCAGTTTTCAATATTAACCATTTAAAAACCTCCTAATCTTTAATCTGTTAATAAAAAATATATTTGACGGTTTCATAAAAACTCATCAAAGCCTGACCCACTCATCATGAAATTTCTGCAATCTTTCCATCCGCAATTTTTCCTTTGAACTTGAAATATAATCCGCAATATCTTTCAGCACCTTTGTGTTAAAAGGTTTTATCATGTAAAAAATCACTCCCTGCTTTCTGACTTTTAATTCCAAATCTCTTGAGTTTTGATCGGTTATAGTAATAATCTTTATATCTGGACATATACTTTTAAGTTGCTGAATTAATTTGCAACCATCGAATGCCTTTGAAGAAATATTGAGCAGTACAAGGTCGAATTTATTATTTCTGACCTTTATCAAGGCATCTTCGGCTGAATTAGCGGCTTCTATATTACGGACAAATTTTTCAATGTTTGTTGTAATGGCACTGGCAGTAAATAAATCATCATTAATAAGTAGAATATCCATTTTTATTACTTTTTTTCACAGCAAAGCGCGAAGAACTCAAAGAAATTAGTAGTATATTTGAATCTTATTGATTATTGAGCAATGGGTGTGCCAAAGAGTTGATATGATATTTATCTGTCTGTATTTATAGATGATATTTATATTTATTTGGTATGAATAGCTCTAAAGAAAGGAAGATAAACTGACATTAATGACATGAAGGGATATAATAATTGAGTTTTACTTATTGATATAATTTAGCATTTTATATGTGTGCCATATACGGCATATTTTATGACTTGATTAGCTTAAATTGCTTTAATTTCCTGTAAAGAGTTCTCTCGGGTATATTAAGCATTTTTGCCGTCTTACCCCTGTGCCACTGATTATGATCTAACAGCTTGGCAATATAGTCTTTTTCAAACAATTCAACTGCATCACGCAATCCCCTGCTATCCTTCAAAAATTCTTTGTTTGAATCATCAACCTTATTTGCTTCTCGGGGCCTGTGCGGATTGATAAAATCAAGGCGCTGTATAGTTAGATAACGTTTTAAAACATTTTCTAGCTCTCGAACGTTCCCGGGCCAATCATGATTGTCTATAGCTTCAAATATCTTTACTGGAAGGCTCTGCCTTTCTTTACTATCACAATGAAGCTTTAAGAAATGTTCAACCAGCAAGGGAATATCCTCCTTACGCTCCCTTAAAGGCGGCACAGTAACGGGAATTACATGCATCCTGTAAAAGAAATCTTCCCGCATCAAATTATTGTTAACCAGCTCCATCAAATTTTTATTCGTAGCGGCTATAATGCGGAAATCTGAGTATTTAGCCTTATTGCTGCCCACAGGCGTATAACCTCCGTCATCGATAACTCTTAGTAATTTTACCTGCATGTTGAGATCAAGTTCACCAACTTCATCTAGGAAAAGAGTGCCACCACCCGCAATGTCCAGGTATCCATGCTTATCCATGTTTGCCCCGGTAAAGGCTCCCTTTTTATATCCAAAAAATTCACTTTCAAGAAGCGTTTCAGGGATAGCTCCGCAGTTCACGGCAACAAAATCCTTATCTTTTCTATTGCTCATATCATGTATGGCTCTTGCAACCATTTCTTTGCCGGTTCCGGATTCGCCATAAATAACTACATTGGCGTCAGAATTAGCGGCCTTTAAAATAAGTTCATATATTTCCTGCATTGGCCGGCTTTTGCCAATAATATCTCCGAACCTGTATCTCTCCTTTATGGAAGATCTAAGCCTTATATTCTCATTTCTTAGGCGCTCTGTCTCTTCCTGAATTGCAATTTCCTGAAGCCTTCTTTCAGTAATATCCCTGATAGTCGTAAGAATAGCGGGCATCCCTTTCCATTTAATAATATTATGATGTCCTTCAACCCAAAATTCACGCCCTTCGCGTGTAATGCAGGGTGCCTTGAAAATTTTTTCACCTGACAGGCCTAACTCAAGCTTACCATAAATTTCCTTTACGCTCTGGTCAAAACCACATGAAATCAGATCAACAGCTCTTTTCCCAACAACCTCACTTGCATCAATATAACCAAGCATTGAAACAAAGGCGCCATTCACAAATAAGAACTCTCCGTTCTGAACGAGCGTAACGCCATCGGCAACGTGCTCGGTAAGCGTCCGGTATCGCTCTTCACTCTCCCTGAGAGCCTGCTCTGTACGCTTGTACTCGGTAATATCCCTGAAAATAGTCATTTTTGAAATAGAGTTATTCGTATGAAAAACAGGTGAGTGTGAAACATGGTAAACACGGTCATCCTTAGGGCTAACCAACTCAGTTATGGAATGCTCTCCTTTCTGAATTTTATCGTGAACACACCACGGACACTTTTCGTCAAGTCCGTGTATTACTTTATAGCAGGGAATTCCTTCGATATCAGAAGTCCCGATCCTGTTTATCATGGCTGGATTCATATAAGTTACACGATAGTCATTTGAACAAATATAAACAGGATCATTCATAGCTTCCATCATAGAACGGTACTTTTCTTCGCTTTCTCGTAAAGCCTCCTCTGCCCGCTTTCGCTCTTCTATTTCCCGCCTCAGCCGGTCGTTTGCTTTATCAGATTCTGCAGTTCGTTCTTCCGATCTCTGTTCGGGTTCGGCATGACTCTTTTTTGAATCCTTTGAAACTTCAATGTCTTTCACTGGTTTCACCTGTATCTTTCTTCAAAAAGCTGTAAGTTTTCGCCGCAATAGATCAATAGCAAAAATCCTTTGCCCTGATTTTTACCATACAACGTCCATTGAATAAGACTATATGCGATAACTGCCGGAGAGAGTCGGGCGGTGGCCTCCGTTCCGTAGGGGTTTACGCCCCTGGTATATATATTTTAGAAGAATTATGTTCTAGTACTCTTTACCAGACCGCCGCAGAAAGATATTGTTTAGTTTGACAAAAACTAACTATTCCAGGGAGGTCAGTTATGATAGGAAGAAATGGGGTCAATACCAGGCATTGGTTTCACTTGACCGCTTCTCACTTCGTCACGACGCCTCTTTGCCTCGGAAAGCCAAATATCTCGAACCAATTCCTGGTCGAGGCTCTCAACAAGTTTTTCAGCCAGCAGAGCTCTTGCTTCGCCGGACAAAGACATGGCCTTTGTTGCCAGTTCGTCCACAAATAGGGGAAATTCCAGTCTTTTCGGGCAACTTTCAGCCATTTTCGCGCGGATGCGATTAGTGGTTCCCATACCGTTGCCAGTTGACCATGGTTTTCAACAGAGTAAGAAGAGGCTCCCATGGTGTCCATTGCTCGCACGCCCTTTTTCGGTTCGACCTCCAGGCTGCCACCACCACTGCCGACATGAGTGATATAGAAAGTGTGCTTGTACTTGTTGACATGCAGGTGATTCCATTTTTTCCCCTTGTCCGGAAACAAGATATTCCAAACGCGGTCCAAAGCGGACAACTCGTAGGAGAAATCACTCAATTCCTTCACTAAAGCGAAAGTTGAAGCTGTCAGTTCCATTGCTCTTCAGTTCCAATATGTCTCGTAGTCGCCTATTTCTGCCGAATGTATGGGATAACTGGTTTGAAAAAACATCGGCTTTTTCAAATCCGAGTTCATCCCATTACTATGTGCCCCAAGATTAATTCCAAAACGGTAATTTTTAAAAACCTATTAATTCCTTTTCTGCTTCATTATAGATTTCATCAATGCTTTTCTGAATGTTAATCGTATGTTTAATGGCTGTTGCTACCTTGCAATAATGTTTAATATCATCCAAAACCTTGCCTTTTCTGTCTTTCAGCCATTTATTGCAAACCTGATAGCCGCCGATCTGGTATTGCCAGATGTTTTCCGGTATTCCTTCAAAATACTGATCCTTATTGATGTAAACGCGTTCATTCTTTTTGTCATATTTGATTTCGTCAACCCGCTTATCTCCTGTTCCCTGGAATTTTGCCACCGGCGAATCAAGATCGGGTGATTGCCTGTCTGCGTGCGACGCACAGGCAGGCATAAGGTGCAAATCCGCAAGACGCTTGCCGTATTCGGCTAATTTTTTGAAAAGGCTTTTGTCTTTTGTAAAAGGAACTCTCGGAAAGTCTGTTTTAAGAAATTCAGCGTATTTTGCGCGGTAAATGTTGGAGTAGAAAACAGCGTATATGTAGTAGAAAATATCTTCAGGATTCGGCTTTGTTTTGTAGGTTTCAGATAAAGCGGAAAATATTTTTTCGCTGATATTCGGTTTTCTTCCTTTTGACTCTTCCAGATGGCTGAAAAGGTCTTTTTGATCTGGGTCGGGATAGAGGTAAAGGGGGAAATTGGAGCTCCCTCCACGGTAGAATAAGTTAAAATCCTCAATATGATTTGAACAAAAAACGATGTTCCACGGCTTTTCAGCGCCGACCACCTGCCCTGCACGCCCAACACATAGAGCTAAATTCTCCTGCATCATATGCCGCATAACTCTTTTGGCTGTTCTCCAAACAACTGAATCATGATAGAAAATCCATTGGACATCAAAAGGACGATAAAGCACACGTTGGGCAAGAGATGCTAAATCAGAATCAGAAATATTTTGAAGCATCTTCCATGCTTTTCTTATATCCCAGCCTTTCTTTTTCCTAATTTGGAAAAATTCATGAAGCTCATCGTCAGAATATTTACTGTGCTTGAATAGACGTATTCTATTGATTAATCTATTTTTATCCCTGTCTATGACAAAATGATCCCTGGCTGTTGTCATGCCGACACCATTGAGCGGAAAAATATCTGTTATCTTTGGCGACTCTTCATACAATTCCAGCGACTTTTCATCCCTTGGAACAAAAAGATATAATTCTGATTTGGGAGCTATTTCCTGCCATTTAGTTGTTGTAATATCATTATTGATAAGCCAGTCGTATTTTTCCTTTCTCATTCCCCATAGTTCGGAATGAAAAACCTTTCTGTCTTTGTCGTTATTCCTGTTTTTTATAAACAAGGCGATGGCCGTACCCTGTCTAATATCAAATACGTTTTCATCCTTTGATCCACCTGCCTGCCGCGCCGTGAGACGGCCTTCAGCGTATTCCCTTTTTAACCATTTTCTTCTAAAACCTGTTTTCAAGTCCTTTTCTCGATTAACAGCTTCTTTTCTACTGCCATATTCTTCTAAAAGAATTATTTCTATTGGCAATCTTGGTTTTGTCCAGGACACCTTTCCTTTTTTGTGGTCATCGATTCTACGTTTAATATTATCAGTCTGTCCAATATAGAAACTATCATCTTTGCACTTTAGTACATACACACAAAATAAATCAGGACGTGGCGCAGGCAGGTCCGGGCATTTTTCCTTTTTCAAACTATTGCCGTGCAGATCAAGCAGATAGATTTCGTCGAAACTGTTCATCAACGACTCACGCATTCCTCTGAAAGTTGGATTATCCAGATAACTGTGATTGGTAATAAATCCCAAAACTCCTTCGCCTGCCTGATCTATCTTCCACTGACTGAAACGAATAAATTTAACATAATCGTCTTGCAGCCATTTGGGATTCTTTTCGCCAAGCGGCTTGCCGTCCACACAGTAATATCCGTCATCTTTAATGCCGTTTTTATGTGTGTAGCCTTTCTTTAACAGGCTATCTATCCATTCTCCCTTGTTTGCAGAATGCCCGGAATATGGAGGATTGCCCAATATTACCAGTATTGGTTGTTCTTTTTTCACTTTTCCGGCCAAATGCGATTCTTCGGAAAGGGATGACATTCCCGGCAAACTGGTTTGCTCAAGCTCCTCCATATCGAGAGTGTTTGTCAGATAGAGTTTAAACCTGTCATCCTTTTGGAGGCTGCAACCGAGTTCTTCCAGAAGAAACGACATCTTCAAATGCCCTACCGCATACGGCGCCATCATAAGTTCAAAAGCATAAAAATTTTTAAGTATGTGATCCTTGATAAATCCTTCTTTACCGCCTTCCCCATATTTTGACGCAAATTCATTTACCGCCAGTTTTGCCGCTTCAGCCAGAAAGGTAAGCGTTCCGGACGCAGGGTCAAGCACTGTAACGGAACTGCTTGCCATACCGTCAGCTTTACCGAATCGATCTTTTAAAATATGGTGAAGCGAACTCACAATATAGGAGACAACCGGTTCAGGTGTGTAATAAACGCCGCGTCTTGCTCGGGTTTTTGGATCATATTCCGATAGGAAGGTTTCATAAAAATGAACAACCGGGTCTTTTCCTTTGCCTTCTCTGAAATAGTCCTTAAGCAGTTTGTTTACATCCGCCACAGACAACACTTCCGCTATATCATCAATAATCCATTCCATTTGAGTTGGAACGTCTTCAAGTGAAATAAATCTGAAAACATCTCTTAATATTCCGATAGTGCTGGGGATGTTGTCATAGGCCAGTTTTCTGTTAAAACCGTTTTTTGCCCGCATGCGGGCGGCAAACAGACCATAAGTGATTGTCTGGGAATAGAGATCGGCAAAGTCTTCTTTTGAAAGGCCGCTGATTAAAAACTGCCTGAACGCTTCATAAAATCCAAGAATAAAGCCTTTGCCGGTTTTTTCTTCCTCTGCCAGTTCTTCGGCAATTACCTCGTCCTTTAAAAAGCTCGTGCGTTTGGCCAGCTCTATTGCCAGGTTTTTTGCATTATAAACCTTGGGCAGAGAGAATGAATAAAACGCCTCCATCAATTTTGTAAAATCCGGTTCTTTTTCAACAGGAGGAATTGTTTTGAGTTTATGCACGATAAAGGGCCGTGCTATTGAAGCTTTATTGACCAGTATGCCGTTTCGATAAAGCCTGAACTCAAAAAAATTGGTTAATATCAGGTTGGGGAATGTGTTTCTGTACCTTTTTAGCTGTTCTGAATTTTCTATTAAATCCAGATTTTCGATTGTTGGGGCTTTAGCTTCTATATATCCTACAATATGCTGCTTTCCGTCCCAAACTCTAAAATCAGGATTGCCCGCCTCGGTGGTTTTGGGGAGCGTGGTAATGTGTATTTTGCCTTTGCCGAAAGATTGCGCTGTTTTTTTGAACAATTCTTCGAGGGTTGCATAATAACTTTCCTCCCTCGCATCGCCCTGATTTGCAGTCTTAAATATCTTTTTCAGATACGATTTCAGCATTCAGATTACCTGGATTTAACATGTTGTTATCATTTTAGGTGGAATATCCGGGGATATCCATAAATAAGTAACTAACTGTCTTTAATCACAATTTATTTCCTTATTTATGGATGACCCAAAAGTTTTCACAAATTTTTCCAGTACTTGTTCTATATGTTTTTTCATATGGTATAACGCCCAGCTTAAAAGGTGCGAATAAAGCGTAATAAGCATCCTTGATGTTCGGCATTTTTATGCAATCTGGTGAGACATTTCCTGATATGAAAATTCCCATAATCCTGCATTAGCTTTTGCATGTTCAATAGTCATACTCACAATATTGCCCTTATCATCAACGTCTATGTAGATATTCTCACTTATTTCTTTCGTCTCATAGACTTTTCTGTCTGTGAATTCCACATGAGCAGTGTCAGTATCAGAAAAATATTTCACTTTCATCTCTTAACTCTCCTTAAAAGATCGAGCCTTTCTTAATAATTATATATATTTTCTGTTAAACTATCAAATTGAAGGATATTTGACAAGTAACATTTAGATTTCATTATTATTTTTTGACTTGTAGAAATGAATTTGGTAAACAAGACCCTAATTGAGCGTAAACAAAAACAAGGAACATAGGATTATCTTAAAAAGGTT
>Ga0180732_1001071_pt1 | contig 18394 bp, 16 predicted proteins | sample KR11_01MetaG_FD_148674 | JGI IMG/M metagenome (GOLD analysis project Ga0180732, IMG submission 148674) | Groundwater microbial communities from the Olkiluoto Island deep subsurface site, Finland - KR11_0.1 MetaG | ecosystem: Environmental > Aquatic > Deep subsurface > Groundwater | place...
GGTAATTCAGTCAAAAAAGACCTATCAGTAAGGATACATTCATGTCCTTTCTGTGGATTGGAACTGGATAGAGACCATAATGCTGCAATTAATATATTAAAAAGATCAAATAGTACCGTAGGAACTATGGGATTTCAAGCCTGCCTAAGCAATCTCAGTAGAGAAGCAATGAAGCAGGAAGCTCCATCGCCTTTTAGGGGGGAGTAGTTCACGAAACGCACCTCCGTCATATACAAAATCTCTTTATTGGTGTTAATAATAGTCTTGATCCCTCTTGTCATAATGTCCTCCTATATATTATCAGATTTCCCGGTTCTTAAGAAGCAGATAAATAATGCCACAGATTCACTCCAGTATGAAAGTAATCAAAGTTTCCAGAAAGTAAAGGAGATCGCTATAAAAAACAGCGAAGACACTCTTGATGCCCAGTCTGATAAGCTTATTAGGATAAGACTGATCGAAATATCAAAACAGATCTCGGAGTTCTTAAGAGGTGTGCAAGACGATGCCATCTTTCTTTCAACCCTCCCCCAGGATGAACGAACATACCTCAATTTCATGAACTCCAGACGAAAAGCTGTCTGGTTTAACACTGATAACTATGAAATGCTTCCTGTGTATTCGGAAATATCATTCATCGGGACAGACGGTATGGAAAGGGTCAAGATAAAAAACGGCTCTATCAGTAAAGATCTTCTTGATCTGAGCAAAGATGCGTTCCTTGAGTTCAAGTCACGGGCAGCACCGGATGCCCCGGTCACAAATTATTATAAGGAAGGGATGAAGCTAAAAAAGGGTAAGATATATGTGAGCCACATAGAGGGCAGGATACTTAACATAACGCAAGCCCATGCAGGTAATAGAAATCCATATGGAAAATATGCACACGGTATCCAGAGGTTCGTCACACCTGTTTACAGGGATGGGGAAAAGATAGGCATTCTCATGCTGGGGCTGGATTCTATCCACGTACTTGAGTACATGCAGCATATTCGACCGCTGGATTATGACAGGCTTCCACTGACTGACCTGCTCTCTGGAGACTATCTGGCGCTCCTTGACAATGAAGGCTGGCTTCTGCACCCGAAGCAGTATTTCAGCAAAGGATATGATAAGAACGGAGAGCTTGTACCACCGATAAATGAAAGCAATTTCCAGGAATATAATGCCAGCGGCCTGTTCCCTATGCACATACCGAGTTCAAAGATCCTGTGGGGAAAGAGCGGTGATGAATACATGAAGAGGATCATGAACTCACTCTATGTCACAGGCGAAGGTGATTTTTTTAACGAGCAGATGCTTGAAGGGAAGACAAAGGTGGCGGTATGGGTACCTGTGACATATGGGCGGGAATTCGGGGATAAATCAGTGAACCTGGAACAAGGATATGGTTTTATTTTTGCCTCAAGCGAGTTACCGGTATTTTACCAATCATCCATAGATATGGGGAAGCTTATCGGTGATCAGAGTGAGATACTCGCCAATAACCTCAAAGAAGTCACTGTGCTTGCAACGGGCAATATTGATGAAACTGCACGGCAGATCCTCAATAAGATCCCATTTATCCTGATGTTGATAATGGTTATGCTTGTCGGTTTCGGGCTTGCAGGAACATACATGATCATAAGACCGCTCAGGTCTGTCACAGAAGGGGCAAGAACTCTCGGAGAGGGGAAACTTGAACACAGAATAGATGTTACCTCTGAGGATGAAATGGGGGAACTGGCATCATCATTTAACATAATGGCTTCTGAGCTTTCGGACAAGGCAGCATCAATGCGGAAAAACACCAGGGAACTATCAGCTCTCTATGCTGTTGCTAAAAGCGTAAGCCAGTCGCTTGATATTGATGAAATGCTCAACAATACACTTCTGAACGTATTACAGGTAATGGGAGCCGAGGGCGGCGCGATAAATCTCGCAGAAGAAGATGGGACAATGTTGCACCTTAAGGTTCATAAGGGGCTTTCTCAAAAATTTGTTGATGCTGTTAAAACAATAAAAATGGATTTTGGGGTTTCAGGTCAGGCTGTAAAAATGAAAAAACCGGTTGCGATAGACACATCCAGGTATCCGGAAGAGAATCTCATACCATTGCTGCGTGAAGTGGGGATCGTATCCATTGCAAGTACACCCATCTTATTTAAAGACAGGATCCTCGGTACTATAAATGTCCACTATATGCACCCTCATATATTATCGAAGGATGAACTGGACCTTTTTGCTTCTATCGGGAATGAACTCGGAGTTGCGGTGGAAAATCTTAATCTGTTCGCAGAAATTCAACGCCACGATAGAACACTGGAGGCTCTCTATACCATAGACAGAGTGATAAGCCAGACCCTGGATATGGAGATCATATTCCGGGATGCACTATCAAAGACACTGGAAGTAACAAGTACAGAAGCAGGATGCATATATATTCTGGAACCGGATGGAAAAACACTAAGCCTTAAGAAACACCAGGGATTATCCTCCGAACTTGTTCAGGAATTCTCAACGATAATGGTGGGGAAAGGCGTATCCGGAAAGGCTGTCAGTTCAGGTAAAACAGTGATGCTGGATATTCAGAAGTATCCAGACCCCGATCAGCTCTCGCTTCTGGTAAAGGATGGAGTAGTCTCTATTATCAGCACCCCGCTTGTAGCAAAGGGAAAGCCTGTTGGAGCCCTGACTATCATAAACCGGAGGTTTCGTTCTTTCTCACAGGAGGATCTTGACCTTTTAGATTCAATAGGAAGCCAGATAGGAGGTGCGGTAGAGAATGCCATGCTATTTGGTGAATTAGAACGTCATCACAGGATGCTAAATACCCTTTATTCCATTGAAAGCGTGGTCAGCAGGTCATTGAACCTTGAAGAGATCTTTGATACGGCTTTATTAAAAGCGCTTGAAGTGACAGATACGGAAGCAGGTACGCTGTATTCTGTTGAAGGAGATATTTTGCGACTGGTAGCATGTGAAGGACTCTGTCCTGAATTCAAAAAGAAAGCAGTTATAAGGAATATGGGTGACGGGATACCGGGGATGGCTGCGCAGTTAAAGAAGGCTTTAACGATGGACATCTCTGAATTCCCAAGCCCTCCGTTACTTCCTTATATTACGAAAGAAGGGCTTGTCTCTTTTATAGGAACTCCCCTGTTATCAAAAGGAAAAGTAGTAGGGGCACTGGCTCTTGGGACAAAGAAAAAGCGAATTTTCACCCAGGATGATCTTGATCTGTTGTTCTCGATCGGAAATGTGATAGGGATCGCTGTAGAGAATGCCCGTCTTTACAGCGAATCGAAAGAGAACCTGGAAAAATTACAAAAAACATACGAAGAACTGAAAACCCTTGATAGAATGAAAGATGAGTTCATGTCAAACGTATCCCATGAATTAAAAACTCCCCTGATCTCAATAAAAGGATACAGCGAATTATTATATGATGAGAAACTGGGGGGCAGGTTAGACGAACAAAAAAAGAGCCTTGAAGCAATTATCAGGAATGCGGACAGATTGACCCGTTTGATCAATTCTATATTATTCATCACCAGGTTCCAGAGTGGAAAAATCGAGTTCCGTTCTAAATCCATAGACATTGATGAAATAATGCAGATAAGTATAGAAGATCTAAAAAACCCAATGGATAAAAAGCAAATCACCTTTGAAAAAGAATTGTCTGCAGTATCCAGGCTCAGAGGAGATAAGGATAGGTTTGTGGAAGTGATCACTAATCTTCTTGATAACGCAATAAAGTTCACGCCTGTGGGAGGAAAAATAACCTTAAAAGCATTGGATGAAGGGGAAAATGTCCATATTACAGTATCCGATAACGGCATAGGCATTCCCGCTGACATTATACCGAAATTGTTCACTCGCTTTTATCAGGTTGATGCATCGACCTCAAGAAAGTATGGGGGGACAGGTCTTGGATTGTATATTACAAAGACCATTATTGATGCAACTGGAGGCAAGATATGGATCGAAAGCGAAGTTCAAAAAGGAACTACGGTCCACATACTCATACCTGCTGCGAAGGCTGAAAGTTAATGCCTGTCATTTTCCGCAATTTCTTAATTATAATTAATAAATATTATTTGAGTTAATCGGCGTTATGCTCGCCGTGACGCAAAACCTTATTTAGTATGGAATCTGATTAATTATTATTAAAGGTCGTGAATGATTGTTCAGAAGATTTCTGGAAGCATATATTGATGTCTGCAATAATATCGTGACTGAATCAGCTAATTCAGTTTTGATGTTCGAAGCGGGGGAACAGGCTGCAGTGAATCTAAAATATGATCGGATCGAGGATAGCTGCAGTGAATTTGAAAAAGATAAAATTATTATATCTATCGAAAAATCAGATAAAAAAGTATCATTCAGGGTAAAAGGATTGGGTTTTGATAAAAAATGTAAATACTGTGATCTATTGAGGGGATTTTTTGGAGGGCTGGCTAGAAAACATATTGATCCAAGATACTATTGCAAGAAAGGAACTGAATGCGCACTTGAGGGTGCACAGGAATGCATTTTCATTGCGGAGATGGTCGAATGATCTGCTACATTTCAGGATGCATAATCAGGATTTTTTGTTGAAGCCATGGAGTAAATGTGTAAAATGTCAAAAATCCTGAACGTAACCCTTACTGATATTGAATACGAGATCCTGAAGAAGATGACGATAGTTGAGGGGGAGGAAGGGGATAAACTCAGAAACCTTTTGAGGTATTATATATTCACATTACCAGAACTAAAATCCGGAGAATATGCATTAAAACGGGTAGAAAATAAGGAAGAGATAGAGTCATATCTGCGTGAAGTCTGGGCTGCTTATGAACTTACGGAAAACCCTACTGAGGTCTGGAAAGAAGATAAAATAAAAAAATTATCCGGCGATCTTTTGGAGATCAATGTCCTTTTAAAGACCGGGGAAAACCAATATGTTCCAGGAAATAAGTTCAGGAGCCTGTACAAAATGGTTCTTCATGATGTAGCAACTGAATCAAAGGACATGGACGAATATTCCGCAGCCTGCGTGGCTACTATCCAGTTACTGATGGAATTCGGAGCAGATGTGCTGAGCAAAGAAACCATCAGGGACGCAACTATTTTCCTCAATGAGGGCTGGCTGTTCGTTTATGCCACTGCTATGAAGAAGGCGAGGGATTTCATGAAAACAAAAAAGCTTTTCCCGGAAGAAGCCCCGGCCCCACGTTCAACATAGAATGTACCAAAAAAGTATAAATATTACTACGAATATTATAATTATCAGTAATCAATTGGTCGAAAATGACCTCATGGAAAAGATTTTTATCAGGGTCATTCTGTTAAAATTGAAAAAGAAGAATGTTTGATATTAATATTTTGGTCACAATTTAATAAAATCAGAATTTTCTGGCAAAAACTTTTATCTATGAAATCTAATTAAGTAACTGAATATATAAATGCAAACAACAATTGCTGGATATATCTGAGGGGAAATAACAATGGATGAGATAACTCTAACTGTAGCAAAAGCATACCCGAATGATTCAGGAAGAGGGATAGCGCGGCTTGACCCGCATACGATGATGGTCCTGCAGCTAACTCCGGGCGATATAATATCACTCGAAGGAAAGAGAGTAACTTCCGCAAAAGTCTGGCGCGCAGACCGTATTGACTGGGATCAGGATATTATACGGATCGATGGTTTTATAAGGCAGAACTCAGGTGGAGGAATTGGCGACCATGTCAAGATAAAGAAAGCGGAGGTCAAAATAGCCAACAGGATAGTGCTGGCGCCGCCTGAAGGGACATCAATCCAGTTCGGGGGAGAAGCTGAAGAGATGGTCAAACGCCAGATAATGAAACGTTCCATTGTCAAAGGGGACATTATTCCTGTAATGAGCACAATGGCTCACCCATTCCTGGGACGCGTTGTCACAGGTCAGACCATACCGCTTATTGCGATCGAAGCTGAACCTGAAGGGACACTTCTTATTACTGAAGCAACTGAGATAAAGCTCAGGGAGAAGCCAGTTGTGCTGGAAGTGACCGGGACGGGTATCACATATGAAGACATTGGAGGTTTATCCGATGAGATCCAGCGTCTGCGTGAGATGATCGAACTTCCCATGAAGCATCCGGAAGTATTTGAGAAACTGGGCATCGGTTCTCCCAAGGGCGTCCTGATGTACGGTCCACCGGGGACAGGCAAAACCCTTATCGCGCGGGCTGTAGCTAATGAATCAGGTTCCAACTTTTTCTCCATAGCCGGACCTGAGATAATGAGCAAGTATTACGGGGAAAGCGAACAGAGGCTTAGAGAGCTTTTCGAGCAGGCGAACAAGGAAGCTCCATCCATAATATTCATTGATGAACTCGACTCCATCGCCCCAAAAAGAGAAGACGTGACAGGTGAAGTGGAACGGCGGGTGGTAGCGCAGCTTCTTACAATGATGGACGGGCTTCAGGAAAGGGGGCAGGTGGTTGTAATAGGCGCTACGAACCGGATAGATGCCATTGACCCGGCGCTGAGAAGACCCGGAAGGTTCGACAGGGAGATCGAAATAGGAGTACCTGATCAGACAGACAGATTTGAAATATTCCAGATCCATACAAGGGGAATGCCAATTTCCCATTGGGATGGTGAGGTCGCAACAAAAATGCTTTTAGAAATAATTACATCTTTTGAGAAAAATAGTAAATTGCGTATATCTGAAACTAATTCTGATATTGATGAATTAAAACTTGATATAAGTAAAAATGAAAATCTATTGAAAGAGATTGAAATTGAATTGATAAAATTAGTAAGAGAGAAAAATAATACAAACAATGAATTGAAAGAGATAGAAACTGAATTGATAAAATTAGTAAAAGAAAAAGAAACCGCTGAATTTTCTTTGGTGCAAAAGATTATAAGTACTATAAATATTAAACAAAGCCAAGAAAGACGATTTAAATCCGAAATAAAAGACATCTTGGAAAATTTAGAGAAAAAACAAAGCCAAGAAAAGCAATTAAAATATAATATAAATATATTAGAGAAAAATATAGAAAATAATATCAATGATATTAAAAAATTAGAGAAAGATATTATATCTATCAATAAAATTAATGAAACAATAACTAGGGAAGATAGAATAATTTTAGAAACTATAATGAAATATATAAAAGATTTAAGACACAGAATTATCGTAAATGCTGATTGCAGGAACGTTTTACTTAATAGAGATCAAAATAAAATAGATAAAAAAATACAAGAAATTGAAATATCACTTTTGGATGCTGGAGTTATTTCTGAAAATTATCGGAAGAAAGTTATTGAAGATTCAGTAACTCTTTTGCTAAAACAACTTTCTTCCAAAACACATGGGTTCGTGGGAGCTGACATTTCTGCTCTTGCAAGGGAAGCTGCGATGAAATCACTTCGAAGATATTTACCGCAAATAAAGGTTGATGAAGCGGTCCCACAAGAAATACTGGAAAATATGCATGTCACAGCCGATGATTTTGAAGCTGCGCTGAAGGAAGTTGAGCCTTCAGCGATGAGAGAAGTGCTAGTCGAGATATCCGAAGTTTCGTGGCGCGATGTCGGCGGCCTTAATGAAGCAAAACAGGAAATCATAGAAGCTGTTGAATGGCCTCTCAAGACCCCTGAGAAGTTTCTAAATATGGGGATACAGCCCCCAAAGGGAATCCTGCTTTACGGTCCTCCAGGTACGGGGAAGACGCTTCTTGCAAAGGCTGTAGCGAATGAGAGTTCAGCGAATTTTATAAGCGTGAGAGGTCCGCAACTCTTATCCAAATGGGTTGGAGAATCCGAGAAAGCGATCAGGGAGGTATTCAAGAAAGCCAGACAGGTTGCACCCAGCATTCTCTTCCTTGATGAGCTTGATGCCATAGCGCCAATAAGAGGTCTGGACGCAGGTTCCAGGACATCCGAGAAAGTAGTGAACCAGCTGCTGACTGAACTTGACGGGATTGAGACATTGAAAAACGTCGTGGTTATAGCGGCGACGAACAGACCGGAAATAATCGACCCGGCGCTTATCCGCTCAGGGAGATTTGACAGGCTTGTCTTTGTGGGTCCTCCCGGAAGAGCCGGAAGGGTTGACATATTCAATATCCACATGAAAAATATCCCGCTCGCTGAAGATGTCAATAAAGAAGAACTGGCTGATCTTACTGAAAATTATGTAGGTGCAGATATAGAGAGTCTGTGCAGGGAGGCTGTAATGTTGGCGCTGCGTGAGGATTTCAATGTCAGGAAAATTGAAATGAGACATTTCCACGCGGCATTGAAGAAAGTCAGACCTGCACTTGTAGAAGGAATGATCGAATATTATGAGAAGCTGCAGGAGCAGTTCAAGGGCGGTACAAAGCAGGAACAGAAGTCTTATATAGGTTATAGATAAAAACAGAAGTTCTGTTGAACCTTTCAGTTCACCAAGGGATTTACTATGGCGAAGATACTTGCAAAAAATCTAACAAATAAACGAGTAATGCTGACGGATGGATCAGAACTCGGTATTGTTTACAACGTGATCATGGAATCAAAGACAGGTGAGCTTTTGTATCTGATGGTAAAGCCCAACTCCTTTGTTGACACATCGAAATATAAAAACCAGGACAACTATCTATTGATACCGTTCAACGCGGTCAGGGCTGCAAAGGATTATGCCATAGTAGATAAAAAGATGATGACTGGCAGCGATTTTGATTGAGATATTTAAAGTTTAGAAGGCAGTGATTTGAGCAGTGACGTTAAGGTAACTGTAGTCTGTTCAACCCAGGACAGAGCCAGCCAGAATATCAAGAAAAATCTTCTGGCGCTTAGAAAATGGGAGCAGGTAAGTTCTGAGATATATACTATTTTTGAATTTAAAAATTACAGGCTTGTAGAAATCAAAGACCCTCTCATATACCAGGATGGGCTTGACAGGAGATTGTACGAATGCGGATTTCCGGCGAGCCTGCTGATCTTTGCATCTAAACACAGGAGCAAGGACAATAGATCGATACTTACTGTCCATTCTACAGGGAATACCAATGAAGCGAAATTCGGAGGAAGGCAAAATCATCTTGCAGCTTCATCGCCCCAGGCTGTGCGTTCCCTGCTGCGCTCGATTAAACTGCTTTCTGAGAACGAAGAATACGAAGTCACTCTTGAATGTACTCATCACGGACCCAGCGATCTTGATGTCCCATCAGTTTTCATCGAGATAGGAAGCAATGAGGAACAGTGGCTGGATGAAGTTGCAGGCAGGATCGTTGCTGAGGCGATCCTTTTACTAAAAGAAAGCGATGCACCCGTGGCTGTTGGATTCGGCGGGACTCACTATGCTCCAAGGCAGACCGCACTTATCTTTGAAACAGACGTTGCTTTCGGTCATATTTTTCCGTCCCATGCGCTTGAATTCCTGGATGAGGAATTGATACACCAGGCGTTCATAAGATCAAAAGCTGATTTTGCTTATATTGACCGGAAATCCATGAAGGCAGAGCAGCGTGAAAGACTGAGCGCAATGATAGAACGCGCAGGATATGAAGCGCTTAAAGAAAGCGATATCAGGGAAATGGATGGAGTCCCATGGCAATTCTGCAGGCAATTGCGGCAGAAAGTCAAAGAAGTATGCCCGACCGGTCACGCAAAATTAACGAACGGAATAAAATGCGAATGCCAGAACTGTATTTGCCCTAAGGTCAAGATAGCGCGCATCAGCCCGGCTCTGTTGTCTGAAGCAGAAAAACTTGACAGGGAGAGACTCAAGAAATTCCTGTCTGACCATGACATCGCATATATCGAATATGAGGACGGAAGGTTTGCGCATGTTTTGATCGGACTTGACAGCAACTGTGCAAGACTTGCTGCTGAAGAATTGACTGAAGAATGTATTGATATAATCAGAAAAAAGTATGAAGTTGATATAAACAAAGGGACGCTAGAGATAATAGAAAAAAAGTTCAGTCCCGGGCGCGCAATATCTCTCGGAATAACAGAGGGTCCTCTCTATGGAAAGCTGGCGAAAGGAGAGTCAGTTATACTTGATGGAAAAACTATAAATCCAGAGATGGTATATGAAATAAATATTAGAACAATCAAGTTGAATTATGATAAGGCGATTGAGGAGTAAAATATGGAATCAATTATAACCGAGGCAATAGCAAGAGCAGGAGAATCCAGAACGCCCTTAGTGGGAGAAACTGACGAGGAACTTCTGCAAATATTACAGGAACTAAAAACCAATATAGTTGTGATAGGATGCGGAGGTTCGGGTTCAAATACCATTCAGAGGATGATGGAAGAAGGAGTACTTGGAGCAGACATGTTTGCCATCAATACAGATGCGCAGCATCTGCTGAATATCAAGGTCAGGAATAAGATACTTATCGGAAGGAACAGGACAAGAGGACTCGGCGCTGGAAGTTTGCCGCAGATAGGGGAGGATGCAGCGCAGGAATCCAAAGCAATGATAGAGAAAGCAGTGGGAAAGGCGGATATGGTTTTTATTACATGCGGTCTTGGCGGCGGGACAGGCACAGGCGCTGCGCCAGTAGTGGCAGAAGTTGCGCGCGAAGCGGGCGCCCTGACGATCGCCGTGGTCACTCTGCCCTTCTCAGTAGAAGGCGCGATACGCATGGAGAACGCAGAGGCTGGGCTTGAGCGGCTGCGCGATGTCGTTGATACCGTGATAGTTGTACCCAATGACAAATTACTCGAAGTCGTTCCGCACCTGCCCTTACAGGCTGCGTTTAAAGTATGCGATGAAGTGTTGATGCGCGCGGTCAAGGGCATTACTGAACTCATTACAAGACCGGGTCTTGTCAATCTTGATTTCGCAGACGTGAGAGTTATATTGCAAAAGAGCGGCGTCGCCATGATAGGTCTTGGTGAGGCAGAAGGCGAGAACAAAGCCCTGGAGTCTGTGCAGAAAGCCCTGAGAAGCCCGCTTTTGGACGTAGATGTTTCGGGAGCAACTTCAGCTCTTGTCAATGTGGTTGGAGGACCTGATATGACGATCGCAGAAGCCGAAAGCGTGGTAAATGAGCTTTATACCCGCATCGACCCCAGGGCAAGGTTGATATGGGGAGCCATGGTGGACCCTGACCTTGAGCACGTGATACGGACGATGATCGTGGTCACGGGTGTCAAATCTCCGCAGATACTCGGAAAGGAGACTGCCGGGAACATAGCCACTGCAAGATACGGAATAGATTTCGTGAAATAACATTTCCTGATGCAAGCGCAAATAGAAGAAGTTTTTAATTCCATACAGGGAGAAGGCACTCATGCAGGAACGCGCCAGGTGTTCGTCAGGTTCCAGCAGTGCCAGCTCCATTGCGCTTACTGCGACACGCCCCGCAGCCGCAGCATCTCGGGTTCTTGCAGTATTGAAAGAACTTCAGGAAAGGGCGACTTCCATTCTGTAAAAAATCCTGTCGATAGGGATATTCTTATTGGGGCTATTCAGAAATTATGGACACCTTCGACAAGACATATCAGCCTTACCGGGGGAGAGCCGCTTATCCATGCTGATTTTATACGGGAACTCAATACAGAGTATCCGTTATACCTTGAGACAAATTCAGGATTTCCCGGGGAAGCGCGAAAATTAAAGGACGTTATTGCATTTGCTTCATGCGACATTAAATTACCTGAGCATGATTCCACGCCCCATTACGATGAATTGTTAAAGAACGAACTTGAAACTATATCTATTTTTAACGAGTGTGCTGAGACTTTTGTCAAAATAGTGATACTTCCTGAAACCACAAAAGGTTCATTATCTGAAGCAGTAAATGGAATTGCATCGATTGACCCAGGTATTCCGTTAATTCTCCAGCCTGTGACCTCAAAAATGCATGTAAAAACACAGCAGCTTTTCGAACTGATGGATTTTGCTGCTGAAAAATTAAAAGATGTGCGGGTTATCCCGCAGACTCATAAAATGATGGGTTTGATTTAATAACCTGTTGCTGAAGCAAGAACGGCAGATATCATTGGATCGAAAGAAGAGCCTACCATGACCATATAATCGCCTTTAGCCCAGATTATGCTGTACTTCTTCTGTTCCTTTCCTTTCAATATTCCGACATCCGCGAACTTTGTTGCAGCATGCCCATTAATTGAGATATCTTCAAAAGGATCGTAATCTTCCCTGAACTTTTTCCTCTGGTCTGCTTTAAATTGAGAGAGCAGAGTTTCAGGATTATCGTGTTTGAACGCCTGGATATATATGTCATCTCCGCCATATCTGTAAACACCTTCGAACCCACTTACAGTATTATTCGCGATATCTATCGTGGTCTCATGGATCCCCATAAAAGAATAACCCGTTGGCAGATTAGTTCTTGGTATGAAATCCGGTCCGATGGTCTCGTTTGCTTTACTGGTTTGCTCAAAAACGCATCCAGACAAAAAAACGGACGCGATTATCAGTATTGTTAATAATATAAATTTCTTCGACATTTTTTGCCTCCTCTGGTCTTTAATGCACCGTTGACTTAAAAAATATTGCGGTTACTTCAAATTCGTTCGAAGTTAAAGTTAACATTATATATTTTTAAGGTAAATATATGAACCTATGAACAAAAAAATGGTAGTAATTGCTGCGGCAATATTGCTTATAGTAACTGTGTTCCTGGTGAGTACTGGATTTATTTTTGGATTGGGGGGAACATCTCAAGAATCTTATGTCCGGTCAACTCCAGGATTAGATACAAAACATCTTTCTGATCAGTCATTTGCAGGATATCAACAGAGCGAGTTTGAATTATCAGCAAATTCAATAGATGCTGGAAAAGGCGACCGGAATGGAATAGCCATATCTTTGGAACGGAAGATCATTTCGACAGCTCACCTCCAGCTTGAGGTGGACAATGTCCCTTCCACGGTTAATAAAATAACGAATATCACGGTGCAACAGGGAGGTTTTATTTCTGGTTCATCGGTATCTGGTTATGAGGACAGCAAGAACGGTCAGGTGACCGTGAGGGTCCCTCAAAAGAATTTCTATGCTGCTATCGAGCAGATAGAAGTGCTGGGCACAGTTAAATCAAAAAATCTTCAGGGAAAGGACGTTACAGAGCAGTATATTGATATAAATGCGCGCCTTGGCAATTTTAAGAAGCAGGAGGAAAGACTTCAGGAGATCCTGAAAATGGCAAATACGGTCAAGGATGTGCTTGAAATTGAGCGCGAGCTTAATCGTGTTCGGGGCGAGATAGAGAGCCTGACAGGAAAGCTGAATTATCTTGACAATAGCATAGAGATGTCAACGATCACCGTGAATGTCAATGAACCTGCTCCTTTCTTTGAAGGCTGGGGAATAACTAATGCCCTGAAGCAGAGTGTGAATGGGTTCTTCGACAGTATAAGCGGGCTGATCGTCTTTACCGGATTTATCCTGCCCATAGCAATTTACCTGCTCCTGGTAATCTTTATCGGGATGGGAGTTAAAAGGAAGATCATGCCGAGGCTTTTCGGAAAATAATGAAAAAGGATGATCTGGATAAAATTGAGAGGTTGTTAAAATAAAAAATCCAGGGGATTTTTTATAATCTAACCGAATATCATTCCCATGCCGCTTGCCGCGTTCTCTTCTTCATCTAAGAACGCCTTTGTTATTTGCTTAAGTTCCTCTCCTGTTAGTTTTTGAAGCCCCATCCCGTCGAGTTTTTTTTCGGCGCGGTCAAGTTCTTCTGAATTGGCTTTCAGGTACAGGAAATATCCCTTGCGGTCAGACCCCAGGAGAGTGCACTCCCTGACCGTGAAACCTATGCGCTTGAAGAAATCATCCTCTTCGCTTTCAAGTATATTTTTGAAGTCTTTGCTGACCTTATCTTCATAGTAATAAACATTTTCCATACTTATTTCCTCCATTATTTCTTTCTCTTCCCTTCATGCATTTTCTTTATCTCATCCTCAGCAGCCTGCATTTTCTCTTTATTATCTTCATATATCTTCGAGACATTCTCCATGACCCTCTCAAGTCTCTTCTTGAGAACGACAAGTTCCTGCGTCGAGAGTTTATAATCGGGAGTGTTCTCTATCCACAGCTGCTCAATATCAATAAGGGCGTTAAGGGCAGCCTTTGTCCTGTTTATTGTGTTCTCATCCATACGCGGTTATAATACCCCTAAATAAATTAATGTTTGCACAGATGAATAGCTGCATTTTACCACTATATAATCAAAAATATGGATTTACAACTTTTATTGAAGTTTTTTCTGCTCGATCATCTTCTTATGCCCCCTTACGCTGAGTATCCTGTTCCCGATAAGTGTGCAGACAATCGGTAGAGGTGAAAAAGCATATGCAAATGAACCCATCAGGTACATCATTTTACGGGATTTTTTTAATCCCGATATTCGATCGTACATAGGACATTGAATGTTATTGAAATTCAAGAGCATCTTTGATGATTCATACGCAACCCGTATGCTGTAATTGACTATATCCTTTAGAGGCGCAGGCTTTCCACCGTATGACGTCTGCCTGTTCTTTATAGCTCTTCGAAACTCTTCCTGCGAATTACCGGAAAATGTCGTGTAACCATTGCCTATCATACTGCTTGAATGCGCATCGCTTCCCCCAAGTTTTGCATGCCCGTTGCAGCTTTCAAGCGCCAGGGCATTCGAATACCCGTCCCTGTGTAAAGAATTGAACACTTCGATACCATCCAATCTCAGTCCATGAAGCTTATTCCCAACACACGGGCAATAAACGCTGAATGGATGCGGGGCAAATGCTATCCCGTCCTGATCATGTATGAGTTCTATGGTTTCTTCTGCGCTTAAACCGGATTTGATCTCTTCCTGAAGGAAAAGTCCGATTATTTCCCCGCTTTTTGAACGGATCTCTTCACCGATCACCACAAGGTCGCGGTTATATTTCCTGGCTTCAACTGCACCTTTTATCGTATTGTGGTCTGTTATGCACAGAAGGTCAAGTCCGATTTTTTCAGCTGTCCTGACCGATTTTTTAGGCGTGGTCACGCTGTCGGGGAATGAAATGTAAGAATATTTAGAGAATCCGGAATACATGGTATGCGTATGAACATCTGCCACTCCATGTTCTCTCATGATCTCTCCTCTTATCCATTATTAATAAAGATACATTATCATATAATGTACAATTATATTACATATAATCTACATTTATATAAGGTGTTCCGCTATACTCTCTGAAATAACGTGGTCGCAATAGATGCAGCGCAGTTCCAGGGGTTTCTTATTTACCAGGAACTTTGAAATAACAGGCTCTTTAGTGTTTGAAATACAATTAGGGTTGGAGCACTTTACCACACCATCAAGCCTCTCAGGAAGGTCGACCCTGTATTTTTCTATAACTTCAAAATCACGGATGATATTGATAGTAGCGTTCGGGGCTATCAGCGATATCCTGTCAACCTCTTCTTCTTTAAGCTCCCTGTCCTCTACTTTGACAATATCTTTTGAACCTATTGTCCCGGAAGGCACGTTCATAGCTACGCTCACAACTGCGCTGGAGGTGCCTGACACTCCAAGAATGCGAAGCACATTGAGAGCCTGTCCACCGGTTATATGGTCGATCACAGTCCCGTGTTCTATCCTGCGAACGCGCATTTCTTTTTCGATCATACTGCCTCCATTGCCATAGCAAGCAGCGCCATCCTGACTGGGACGCCATAGAAAGACTGCTCGAAATAACGGGCGAATTTAGTCTTATCCACAGCAGGATCAATTTCATCCACCCTGGGAAGAGGATGCATAATAATGAGATTCTCACGGGCATTTTTCAGGAGTTCTTCTGTCACCCTGTACACTCCTGCAACTTTCTGGTACTCGGCAGGGTCGGGGAAACGCTCTTTTTGGATCCGCGTGATGTATAATACATCCACATCCCCTATAACATCCTCAATGCTGGTGGTTTCCCTGACAACAGCGCCCTGTTTTTTCAGGTCTTTCTTGATAACTTCCGGCATCTTGAGCTGAGCGGGTGAGACAAGCGTAACTTCAGCGTGATACAATGACAGGGCATAAGCCAGCGAATGAACTGTCCTGCCATACTTTAGATCCCCTACAAGCACTATTTTGAGTCCTGAAAGATTGCTCTCGCGCATAATTGTATAAAGGTCAAGCAGGGTCTGGGTTGGATGATGTCCCGCGCCGTCACCGGCATTGATTATCGGAACTCTGGAAAACTCACTTGCCATCCTCGCTGCACCTTCCCGCGGGTGTCGCAGTACGATGGCATCTGCGTAGTTCCCTATTACCCTGATGGTGTCCGCAAGGTTCTCTCCTTTAACTATAGAACTTGTTTCTATCGAGCCAAGATCAATTACTTCTCCCCCGAGGCGCTTCATGGCAGTTTCAAAGGACAGGCGCGTGCGCGTACTTGGTTCATAGAAAAGCGTTGCGAGTATTTTTCCTGAAAGCAGGTTGGAGCGCTTGCCGCGCGCCACATGTTCGAATTTCTTTGCCCTGTTAAGAATAATATCAATATCATCGCGTGAAAAATCCTTCATTGAGATGATATGATTTAGCATCATACCTGATATGATGTTTTTCGACTTATATTTTATTGAAGCTCATCCTGCACTAAGCTCAGGTATTGCGGGGGTATCTCATCCGTAAGCACTATGTTCTCGTTTGCAGTAAGCAAACTCAACCCATCATTTTGTGCTTCTGCCGCATTTATTTTGATCAACACAGGATCATCGGTATGGATCCTGGCGACTTCAAGAGCTTTCTCCACAGATGTGCTCAAATGTACGTACCTTTGTTTTATGGGTCTAATACCCTTTTCAATTAATATGTCAACTTCCTCGCGGCTTGCCCCATAGTAGAGGTCGGGAAGTTCAGTCTCTAGATAATCAAGGTCTACATCCACTGAATGACCGTATCTTGCCCGGATCTTCCTGCCATTGATCTCGTATCTGCCTTTTTCATCGGATTCGATCATCGAGAAAAGCTTGTCTTTGTTAGACCATTTGTACCGCGTTCTCATGGCGTCGCACAGGACATCCACATCCACCCAGCCGTGCTGGTTCATCGCAAGTCCTAGGTCATCCGGAAAATGGCGCAGCGCCCCTGAGATAAAGCGACCGAGCCTTTCGGTCTGTTCATCATCCAGAATCAGTATCCCTGGTTCACCGCAGTTACATTCGGTTCCTCTAAAAACTCCATGAATGGCACAATTTTTTATCATTTCTGGCTCATATACGGCTCATCATGTTATATAATTTACCAACATCCTGATACATGGTTTTTATAAATAATTGCGCCAATATTGAATATATGTTAGAATCAATATTCTATCCTGAATCAATAGCAGTAATAGGAGCGTCCAATAATGAAATTAAATGGGGCGGGCGAATACTGAAGAACATCCTGAACGATTTTAAAGGAAAGGTATATCCCGTTAATCCGGGTGAAAAAATTATTCAGGGACTGGTTTCTTATCCTTCTATACTTGACATACCGGACGAGGTGGAAATGGCAATGGTAATCGTGCCTGCACAATTCGTTCTGTCCGTAGCCGAAGAGTGCGGGAAAAAAGGAGTTAAAGGGCTTATTGTTGTTAGCGCGGGATTTAGCGAGACTGGAAATAAGGAGCTTGAGGACCAGCTTTTGTCCATAATAAGAAAGTACGGGATGCGCATGATAGGACCAAATACGCTTGGGATCGTGAACGAACCAGCGGGTCTTAATGCGAGCATTATAGGCAGGCTTCCGCGTCCGGGTTCCATATCTTTCATCACGCAGAGCGGCTCACTTGGTCTTGCTCTTGCTGAGTGGACTATCGATACTGGTATCGGTCTTAGCAAGGTAATAAGTACCGGCAACAAGGCTGATGTCGATGATGTTGATCTTATCGAGTATCTGAATAAGGACAATTCCACAGGCGTCATAGCCATGTATGTGGAAGGGATCAAGCGCGGGAAGGAGTTCATAGAGGCTGTACGAAAGGTCAGTAAACCAGTAGTGGCAATAAAGACAGGCAGGTCAAAGAGAGGCGCAAAAGCGGTATTTTCGCATACTGGCTCTATCGCTGGTTCTGATGAGGTCTATTCAGCTGCTTTCAGGCAGGCTGGAATATTACGCGTGGATGATATCGATGATCTTTTCGATGCCGCGCTTGCGTTCTCCTGCCAGCCTCTTCCTGTCGGAAATAATGTTGCTATACTTTCCAACGGCGGCGGCGCTTCTATTGTGGCTGCAGATGAATGCGAGAGGCAGGGACTGAATATTGTTGACCTGGAAGAAAGAACAATGGAGAAGATAAAAAAAGTAATTCCTGGTTACGCATCAAGCTCCAATCCCATTGATACGGCAGGTACAGTTTCATTCAAGATATATAATGATTCAATACAGGCGCTGCACGATGATCCGAACGTGGAAGCGATTATCGTTATCTACGTGCATACCATGATGGCAAACGCTA
>Ga0180732_1001072_pt1 | contig 18387 bp, 20 predicted proteins | sample KR11_01MetaG_FD_148674 | JGI IMG/M metagenome (GOLD analysis project Ga0180732, IMG submission 148674) | Groundwater microbial communities from the Olkiluoto Island deep subsurface site, Finland - KR11_0.1 MetaG | ecosystem: Environmental > Aquatic > Deep subsurface > Groundwater | place...
AAACAGCATATGACAGGGAAAAATTCTGCCCTGCCAGTCCGCGGCCCAAAAACTCCGTCCCGCGGCGCACCCATAAACAGACCTTGGCCCCAAAACGCGCGTTTTAAATAAAATACTGTTGGCCAAAGAATAAGAAGGAAGATGTTTTTTTAAAATTTCAAACGTCCGACCCAAGTGCTTTATATATAGCTCCAACAAATCTTTCCGGTTGAAATCAAACAGCAGATTATCTTTACTTTCTCCCAAAACCGGGTTGGGCCTGACAAAATTAAAGACAAACTTAATTTTTTTATTTAAAAGATGTTCTGTTAATTCAGGAAGGCCCGCGATATTTTGCGGAGAAACCGCGACCGTAACGGAAAATTTCAAATTTTCACCAGCCAAAATCTGAAGATTTCTCTCAATGTCTTGAAAAGTGCCCCGGCCGTCCGCGTAAACGCGCTGACTATCATTGAAATTTCCGATTCCATCCAGAGAAACGCCAATCTTTATATCTCTTTTTTTGAGTTGGTCGGCAATGGCTGGCGTCAGCAAACTTCCATTGGTCAGTAAATCAAAATTAACCGCCACCCCCTCTTCTGCCGATTTTATTGAGGCGTAATCCGCCAAATCTAAAACCAGGGATGGTTTCAGCAATGGTTCGCCTCCCGCAAACCTGAAATTAACTGAACGAAATCCCTGTTCTTTGGCCGAACGCAAAAAAAATCCGATAACCTTCTTGCCTGTTTCAAAATCCATCTCATCTTTTGTTTTAGACACATAGCAATACCGACAACGGAAATTGCACTGGTTAGTTAAATGAAGCCAAACCGATAACAGCACAGGTTTTTTTGAAAGAAACGGCCGTTGCGAACCAACAATTTCGGCGGTTTGTAATATTTCTGTTTTTAAAAAGCAACCAATAACATGAAATAAATCCTGAAGAGGAAGAGACAGAGATAATATTTGAAAAATCTCTTTTATGGTTCTTTTACCGTCGCACAAATCCAAAATATCCTTAGCTTTATCATTAAGGAGAACAAGGCGACGATTTTGCGCCAAGGGATTATAAATTAAAAAATATTTGCCGTATTCGGCAATAAACAAGCCGGATGATTTTTGAGGATTTAGATTAAAGTCGCCGATTTTCCCGGAATCTTCAAATGAAAATTCCGGAAGAGGCTCATGGCTGGTAATAATTTCTATGTTCTTTATTCTCTTGGTTGGCATCCAGATAAATATACACAAAAACTGCCAAAAAGAAAACACCAAAGTATTTTAGACGAAAAATGAAAAAAAGATTATTATTTATAAGCAATGAAACAAATTTATTTAGATTACGCGGCCACTACGTATATTGACCCTAGAGTGCTTCAAAAAATGAGGCCCTATTTAACCACGGCTTACGGCAATGCCTCTTCTTTATATTCATTGGGCCGAGAAGCGAAAACGGTGATTGATATGGCCAGAGAAGATATTGCTGAGATTTTAGGAGTTCTGCCTTCTGAAATTATCCTTACCGGCTCAGGCACTGAATCGGCTAATTTGGCAATTTTTGGCATTGCCAAGGCCTATCAGGATAAAGGCAATCATGTGATTGTTTCTAAAATTGAACACAAAGCGGTTTTGGAATCGGCTAAAAGATTGGAAAAAGAGGGTTTTAGAGTAACTTATTTGGACGTTGATTCCCGGGGCGTTGTTAATCTCAACGAATTAAAAAAAGTCCTGAACAAAAAAACAATTTTAGTTTCAATAATGTACGCTAACAACGAAATCGGGACCATTCAGCCCATCGCTGAAATCGCAAAAATAATCAAAGAATTTAAAAAGAAAAAATTAGAAATTAGAAATTGGAAATTAGAAATTTATGAAAAAACGCCGTTTTTTCATACTGATGCTTGTCAGGCCGCTGGCGCACTTTCTTTGAAGGTTAAAGATTTGGGCGTTGACCTATTAACCTTAAACGGCTCAAAAATTTCGGACCCAAAGGAATAGGTTGCTTGTATGTTAATCAGGATTATAGAATTGAACCTTTAATTGTCGGCGGTTCTCAGGAAATGGGACTGCGAGCGGGTACAGAAAACACAGCTTTAATTGTGGGTTTTAGCGAGGCCCTAAAATTAGCGGAAAAATTAAGAAAAAAAGAAAGCCGGCGCTGGAAAATTTTGAGAGATTCTTTTATTAAAAAAGTTTTAAAAACCATTCCTCTTTCCCAGCTGAATGGCCATAGCCAAGAAAGATTGCCCAATAACATTAATATTTCATTCGCCGGTATTGAGGGTGAATCCTTAGTTTTAAAACTTGACCAGTATGGCATTTCTGTCTCAACCGGTTCAGCTTGCACTTCTACTGATTTGACGCCCTCTCACGTTTTGCTGGCTTTGGGACTGCCGGAGAACTTGGCTCACGGGTCTTTGCGTTTGACTTTAGGCAGAAAAACCACTAAAAAAGATTTGGATTATGTTTTGAAAATTTTACCGCAAGTTGTGGAAGAATTACGCAAAATGTCGGCTATTAGATTATGAAAAAAATAAAAACTAATTGGCTTTATAGCCAAACCGTTAAAGAACATTTTTTAAATCCCAAAAATGTTTTATGGGACGAAACAAACTATCAAGCTGACGGAAAAGGAACTAACGGCAATCCGGTTTGCGGCGACATAATGTCGGTCTGGATTAAAGTTGATGAAAAAACCCAAAAAATAAAAGATTGCAAATGGCGGACTTATGGTTGCGCTTCGGCAATTGCCTCCACCTCAATGATGTCGCTAATAGTTACGGAAAAAGGCGGCATGCCTTTAAAAAAAGCTCTGAATTTAAAACCGCAGGAAATTCTTAAAAGATTAGGCGGATTACCAGCTTTAAAATTTCATTGTTCAGTTTTAGGACAGGCTGCCCTCAAAGAAGCAATTAATGATTACTTTAAAAAAAGAAAACGTAATCAAAAAACAGAGGCATTCCCTTAATCTTTTATCTCAATAATATTTATCGGACAAATATCAATCGCCTCTTTTATACAACCAATTTTATTTATTTCTAATTCAAAATTTTCTCCGACTTTTTTGGAGTTTTTGAAATTCGCCAAACCGTCTTTTTTGTCCATTTCAAAAAATTCAGGACAAACCGCCGCGCAAGCGCCGCAAGCAAGGCACTTTTTTCGTTGATGAACAATTTTAGACATTGAGTTTATGCCAAAACATTTTTCTCGTTATCACGGCAACCCAACCATAACAAACGCGACGCTTTTTTTCAAGGATTTTTTACATACTGCTTGCGTCTTTGCGCAAACTGCGGATAAATAAATCGTAATCTCCGGCAAATAGCCACTGGGCGATATGAAATATGCCGTAACTGATAAAAAAAGCGGCAAAAACATCAATAGAATAATGGAGATGGCCCAGAAGCACGCTGACGCCAAACATAAAAGAAAAGCCCAAAAATATGCCGCGGATATATTTGTTATGCCAAAACATTAATGCCGCAAGAAACGGCATTCCGACATGCGCGGAGAAAAAATAATCGCTGCCAAAAGTCAAATATTTGACGAGATAACCAGAATTAACAGCTGTTGATTCCGGAATCGGCCCAAGATGAGTCAAAATGACAAAAAAAGAACGAATAAGAATAAACAACGCAAGGCTCTTAACTATAAAAGGTATTTTTCTCGGCTCATAAATCATTAAAATTACGATAAAAAGCGCCATTAGGACAAAACCATAAACAAAAATCGCTCCGACATTAACAACCGGCAAATTATCAAGAATAATATCGTTCACGCCATTACTGGCCTGTTTTCTGGCGTACACACCGGCAATGTAGTTCACAATCAAACTGCCCAAAAAAAGCAGAAATCCCGAAAGTACCGATAATAAAAATGATTTTTGGGACCAATGAAATTTATGGTTTTTAAAAAAATTCATGATATTCGATTTTTCCCGTTTTTTAAACGTACATCTGTATAAGTTTTGGTAAAAGGTTTTTTAAAAAATATAGCCCAGAAATAATTAATGCCGTATCGCCAAGCCATGGTCAATGTTCCTTCCGCGGCTATGCGCCTTCCTGACGCGTAGATCGGCAAATTAAAAGTGAATTTCACATCGCCGAGCGGATGGAGACGCCGTGCTATATCAGATTCTTCACCATAAAAATCAAATTTTGAATTATAGCCGCCAATTTTTTCTAAAGCCGACCGTTTTACAACAAAATTACCCCCCTGAAGCAGGGAACCAACCCGAAAAACAAATTTGTTCAGTAAATAACTTATAAAAGCAACGCCGTAGAACAAACGAACCCAAAGATTAAACGCCCGAGATAAATCAGAAAAAATATGGGGCCCGCTTAAGGCAACTAAATTTGGATTACCCGAAAAGGCCTTTAAAACCTTATCTATCCAGCCAGGGGTCAGTATAGTATCGGCGTCAACGAAAGCGATGAGATTGCCGCTGGATACCAAAAAGCCGGCATGACGGGCGTGGGTTATGCCTTTTTTGGACTCATCAACAACAACCACTCCGGGAAACGACGAAGCAACTTCTCTTGTCCTATCAGTACTGGCATTGTTTACCATAATAATTTCAATATCATCCGGCCTGTTCGCCGCCTGCTTCAGGATAGAATCAAGGCATTTGCCAATCAAATTTTCTTCATTATAAGCGGGAATAATAAAACTTAATTTCATAAACTTATTATAATCTATTAGAAATTACTTCGCTATATACTATTTCCCACTCTTTGGCAATATTAGGCGCGGAAAATCTTTTAACAAAAATTGCGGCATTTTCTCCAAATTTTTTCCTAAGAGCGGAATTCTCCAATAAAATCATTATTTTTTCCGCAAACGCCACGTGATTATTCGGTTCAACTAAAAAACCGCGCTGGTCATTAATATATTCGGGAAGGGCGCGGGCCCTAACCCCCACTGCCGGCAAGCCGCAAGCCATGGCTTGAATAAGAGTCATACTTTGCGTTTCCGAAGTGCTGCTGATAACAAAAAGTTCCGAAGCCCGATACAGCCCGGCTAACGTTAATTGATCAACTGTCCCTAAAAATTTAACGGATTTCTCCACGCCCAATTTTCTAGCCAGAGTTTTTAATCCATTAGCCGCGCTTCCGTGGCCCGCCAACACAAGAATAACCTCGGGAAATCGCTGTTTCACCAAAGCCAAGGCCCGAATTATAACATCAATATTTTTTTCAGGAGAAAGCCGACCCGCGCACACCAGAGTGGCGCCCGAAAGACCAGATTCTTTCTTGAATTTCTGCATATTATAATTAAGCGACGCGGAATTAAAAATGTCAAAATTAATTGGGTTTGATATTACCTTGTGAGGCCGTTTAAAACCAAACTGTTCCATTTCGTCAAACACCGACTGAGAGGGCGCCGAAACATAATCGCAATGATTATAATACCAAACAACATACTTCATAATAATCTTCTTAAACCATTCAGTTTTAATCGGACTATAGCGGACAAATTCAGTAATAGCCGTATGGTTAGTGCCAACAATAGGTATGCGATTGATTTTAGCCGATATCAAGGCGTCCAGGCCAATGCCAAAAAATAATTGAGTGTGAATAATATCCGGATTGAATTTCTTAAGGGACGCCCAGTGCAAAGGATTGGGCAATGCTAACCGCGCCTGGCCAGTCCCTGAAGGATAATGAAAAGAAAACCAGCGATTAATTTTGACATTTTCCCCCAAGTTTAACTCCTGCTGAATAAATTTGGCTTTTTTATAATCTTTGGCCGAATAACGCGGCGCGTAAAAATTAATTTTATTTCCTGATTTAACCAGTTCTTTGGCCAAAGTGATTATTGAATCAGAAATTCCGGAAAGTTCCGGATAAAAATTGTCGGAAAAAATAGCGATTTTCATAATTCTTCTTTCTCCATTTTTTCAATTTCCCGACGGGCGTATTTTATAAAAAATACATATCCGGCAATAAAAACAACCAAAATCGCGGCGATAATAATTTCCGCGAAACTTACATACTTGACAGCTAATCCATACGAACTTCCCAGATAATATCCAATTGCCATCATCGCGGCATATTGAAAAATCGTTATTGGAAAAGCATAGGAAATAAACCTCCTTAGCGGCATATTAACAAGCCCGGCGCTTATTAAAAACGGAATGCTTAAACTGTATGCCAGTTTGCTTAAAAACATTGTTTTTTTTCCGTGCTCGCGCCAGAGCTTTTCCATAAGATTCAATTGCGAACCGTATTTCTCCATAATCTTTCTTCTGTTTCCAAAACGTCCGATATAATAACAAATGACATCCGGCACAAAATCTCCCAAAAGAAGAATCGAAAAAGCGGGAATAAATTGAAAATGCCCCGAATAAACCAAAAATCCGGCCGCCAAAGAAACCATAGGCCCCTCTATCGCAGCCAAGGGAAAAAGTATGAGATAGCCGTATTTTGTAATAAGTAAAAGCAGATAATCCACCTTCTAACAATAACAAATTTTACAAGAATAGTCATTGATTAACCGCCGATGCCGGTCAAATAAAGATGCCCCGCTAAATTTATTAATTAATATTAATTTAGTCGGGGCATTTTTCAAGTTTGGCATTTGCGGCAATTTTTCAGCGCCCATATTATCTCCTCCTCGCATTCAGTCGTAGTTATAGCTTTTTCTCCCAAAGTTTTCAGCGCATACAACACCCGGTCTCGATTTTTTCTCAATTTTTTGAACTTCGGCCTGTCTTTAATAAACTCGTCCTCAAGCTTATTCAAGGCCAAACCGGGCGTCAGCTTCCCCTGCCATACCTGAACGAGAATGCTTCTCATCTCACCCACCTCCCTTCTTTCGAGTTTCTCTAAAAAGAGAATAACACAGAAATACAAAAATTAAAAGACCCTGATTACTCCGTATTATTTGCGGCAGGGGCTCGTGCACGATGTTAGAACTATTATACAACAGCAAAAAGAGTATATCTATATCCCGGATTTAAGATCGGAAGCGATAAAGACATAATCTACCTCACTCTGCTACTCACTATTTATTATGCTAACTATTTATTAAAACAAAAAGATGCCCATTTTACAATGGACATCTTTTTGTTTTGTTATATTCTAATCTCTATTATATCTTCCCAAATTTATTTCGCTTTTTTCTTTGAATGAGAACATAAATCACATAACCTATAATCGCAAGAATTATCAGCCCCACAAGAATGCCAAGCCAGACATTACCAGTTCCAAACATTAAGACGCTGCTAATTGCCGCCAAAAGCGATGGCTGTGGCGCTTGTGTTATTGGCTGTTCAGTTGTTGGTTCTTCAACTATCGGCTGTTCGGTTGCAGGTTGCTCTGGCGTAGCAGGAGTTTCAACCGTCGGTGTCTTCGGCGTCGCAGGAACACTCGCCGGCGCTGATACCGTTATGGAAACTTCTGGCGCTCCGCTAATAACATTTTGATTATTGGCATCAAGAGCAAGCGAACCGCCTCCTAATTTAATAACCGCGCTTCCGGTTTTCTTGGCATAAAAAGAAACTGTGCCAAAAGTGGCTGAAGAAGAAAGTCCGCCCGGATAACCTGCGCTTTTAAGCAATACGCCGTTGGTATTATCAATTAAATCGTAGCCGGATTGAGATAACGGCATCCAACTGCCGCTAAAATTAAACCCCCTTACCTCAAGAACATCAGCTGGATAAGTTAATTCAATTTTTTCCGTATAATTAGCGACACCTTGTGGATTAACACTAATTGTTACATTGAAACTTTTACCTGAAGTTACGTTAACATTAGTCGGCAAAAGAGACACCGATGTTGCCGCCAATACCAGCGCTACTAAAATCGCTCCACCGATTATTGCCAATGTAATTGTTAATAGTATTTTTTTCATATTTTTATGTTGTCCAATTAATCATTAACATATTAAAGTCAAAAATATCAACTTTTCCATCGCCACTGAAATCGGCAATGTTGTTCGCCGTGGTCTTGCCCCAGTTAACCATTAATGTGTTGAAATCCAAAATATCAATTTTTCCGTCTTTATTAGCGTCAACTTTCTGCGCCGCGGCGCTTAACGAACCGGTAGTAGTAACCGGCGGTGTATAAGAATAACCGCCCCCACCTCCTCCGCCACCTCCACCGCCTCCGCCACCACTTGATGTAGTCGTTGTCGTCGTTGTTGTAGTAGTGGTGGTTTGCGAGGCCGCGTAATAAGAGGCCTTAGTAGCGCTAAATGTACACAACCCTAAACTTACTACGCAGGTTGTCGGCGAAATACCGTCATTATTCCAGTCGCCACTTCCACTAGTTGAACGCTGAACATTTAATGTCTGACCATTGAGGGCTGTACCGACATATATACTTAAACTGATTGGAATATCAAATGTTAATCCGCGATTGGCAATTCCCCATTGCAATGCGCCACCTACTACAACGCCGGAACCAAGACCGGCTAATGAAGTCCCGCTAACAGTTGCAGCTGATAACGCATTTGCATCAAAATTACCATCCGCACTGGTGATTTTTGTATTTGCCGGCAAAGTGACCGTACTGGTTCCTCCATCATTAACGACATTAATTGTAAATTGCTGATTGGCTGTAAGCTGAGAGGCCGAAGAATTTGAGCCTGCAACCGTGAAAACTCCAGAACTCAATAAATTCGGCATATCTGCAGGTGTGATATTTGAAGTAGCGACATAATTAAAGGTGCTAACTGGAGATGAATTATTGTTCTGATAACACGCAATTGCTTTTACTGTTAAAGTTTGGCTGATTGGCAAAGAAATTTGTTGATAAGGAACGCCTGAAGAACAGGTCGGATCTATGCCATCAGTCGTATAACGAATACTTTGGGAACCGGCAGCTGACAAAGCTACGAACTGCATTGAGGTGTAAACCCCGGAAGGAACACTCGCCGAAGGTGCTATCATCACTGTCCCCCCTACACTGCCACTGTTCACGCCGGTTGAAACGGTACCGGTCCATACTGAAGCGTTAACTTTATGAACACCGGCAATCGTCACAATAACCGCCAAAACTAATATTGATAATATGATTTTGTTTTTCATGATTCTATTTTGTATCAATTAGAGTGCTATTGAGTATTTATTCCATAACTAGCCGAGTATGAACCTCCAGCTGAGCCCACTGGGACTTTTGTCTCAACCGTAATTTCAATCTGTCTGCCTGGAGTTGCTGGGTCAAGATCACCGATCAATATTATCGGGCCAGCATAGGTGTTGGCAGTAATAATTGTCACCGCATTACCCGCATTGGTATGATCTGATTGAACCGAATAAAATCTAGTATTATTAGCCACCGAAATTATGCCCGCGTTACCAGTCCAATCGCTAAATTGCATTTCCAGTTCCGTCTCCACCGTAGGCACGGTTGCGCTGAACACCCAGTGCCAGCCATTTTCAAAAGTATTATCAGCAGTGGCTAATGATTGTGTTGCCGAGACACCAGTTACAGCTAAAGTTACTGATTCCGCTCCTGTGGTAAATTCTTGATTAACTTTATCGGTATAGGTAGTTATTGGATTCCCCGCCACATCAGTCGCACCGGAAACCCAGAGGTAATATTGGGTGCTATTTAGTAAATTAGAAATCGGATCAATAGTAGCGACAGTTCTGGCGTCATTGAGAGATACGACCGAAGAGATCACACTGTCGTCATCATATAAGCGAAGCTTGACCGTGCTTCCATTAACTGAATTAGCATCCATCGCTTCTCTGAAAGTAATCGTCGGAGAAACATTGATGGCAATGTCCCCTGAATTATCTATCGGGGTTTGCGACAGCACTGTCGGCGCGATCAGATCACTGCCAATGAATTCCACCGAAGCCACGCCGGTAGCCGAACCGCCAACCTTAATTCCGGAAACATTAACCGTTCCGGTTATAGAGTTCGTCACCGTGGTATTTCCGACTCCACTGGCCAAAGTCAGGAGTAAAGTTCCCAGTGAAGCGCCATGATCGGCCGCCATAGAAACCACGCTAGTATCGTTGACGCGGGTAATATCGGCTGCGTCTTTGGCGGTTACGGCGAGAGTAATCGGCACATTCACAACTGCCGAACCCACCGATGGGACAATGTTAAAATGATCTATTGGGTCGCTGGAACCGAATGTCGAACAGCCAATATTTGTACACCACGGGCTGTAGTCAACATTGTCGGAAACAGAGTTGCCCGCGCCTAATGGATTAGTGGTTGCTTGTAATGGTCCTGAAACTTCTCCCCACCAGTTTGGTGTGGCGTCAACTGGAGCAGATGGAGAGACTAAAGCGTTGAGAATGCCGTACACAGCATTGCCTGTAATTGTATTATTGCTGATAGAATTAACCGAGGGATCAGTGCCTGCAGATTCTCTACTAATTAAAACTCCAATTTTGTTATTAATAAGGGTATTTAGACGAATAGTATTATCATGGCTATTTTCGTGGATATAGATAGCTGAACCCTTCCCGGCAGTAACAGAGCCACCCCAGAAGGTAGTAACGACTCCATCACTGACTTGACCTGAAACGGTGTTATCTTCCACAGTAGAATTTGTAACCTGATGCATATTGATACCCATGGCAGTATTGCCGGTCACAATGTTGCCAGTCACAATGTCGCCATCGTCATACTTGATACTGATTCCGTTGCCACTATTACCGCTAACAGTGTTGTTGGTTATGGTATTGTGACCAGTACCATAAGTAGAAATTCCTGAGCCACTATTATTTGTAATTTGGTTATGATCAATCGTTATGTAAGAGATACTATGTGTCGCATAGTCACTGGAGTTATAAAACAAAATTGCTTTGTTGGTATTTTCGGTAATTTCATTATCTCGAATTGTAATATGGTCTATACCAAGCCCTGATGTTGCCCCTATCCTAATTCCATAACCACTCCCAGTAATTTTATTGTTAGAAATTGTGCCACCACTGATTATAGAAGAAGCATCACTTATAATCACAGTCCCGCTAAATGTAAAACCATCAAGAGTTACATTATTGACTGCTACTGTTTGATTTCCAGTAACCGTAACGAGAGACGATCCCGCTCCTTGCAATGTCAAACTTTTATTTATTGTTAGACTTTCTATATAACTTCCAGCCGCCACAGTTACTGTTACTGTGCCTACGGAAGAAGCCAGTAAAACGCCATCCTGAATTTTCGCCCCTGAATTTACATTAACCGTTGGCGCGGTCACGTTGGTTGAGCCAGAAACAGTGGTGCTAGTCAAAGTAAAGCTGGTCGCCGTTACTGCTCCTCCCATATCAGTTAAGGTCAAATTTTTGCCATTAATTATCACATTTTCCACATAAGTACCGGCGTCAATCGTGAGAGTATTGCCCGTGGTCGCCTTATCAACTGCCGCTTGGATAGTAGTAAAGTCCTTGCCAACTCCTACTGTTAGATTGGCGTCAAGGTTAATTACAAATGAAGAATTAACGGTAGTAAAGTTACCAGCCGCATCGGTGGCAGTTAAAGCCAATACCCGACGCCCATCAGTCAATGCAGCAATATTGTCGCCTGCGCAATTAATGCCCGCCGAAACAGTATGGTCAACGGTAACGGTATAGGCACAGGTAACGTTATTGGTGTCGCTAACCACAAATACTCCAGTCACGTTATCAACCGTAGTAACACTGTCCGTTGCTGGGGTGGTGATAGCAACCGAAGGATTGGTCTTGTCAAAAGTCACGCTGGAAGCGTCAGTAACGGCGCTAACAGAAACTCCGGAATTGCTGTTGACATCAGAAAAAGCAATTAAGAAAGAAACTAAACCTGTGGTATCGCCAGAGGTCATTACATAAGTTGCTGTCCAGTTATGATCGCTTGGATTTGTAACCGTCGCGGCCGGATGGCCAGCGATAGTAACAGTGGGAGTATTAATCGCCTCACTGCTGGTAAATGAAACTGTTACAGTGTCGCCAACTTTAGTAAAGGCTGTATTGGTATTATTCGAGACGATATGAACCGAAGTTAAAACCGGGGCGGTTCCGTCAGAAGCAGTCCAGGAAGCAAGTGGCGCAACATTGTCGTGAAGGTCTTGAATTGAATCAAATAAGTTGAGGGTTGGCGTTTCGTCGGTCGCCATAGGAGTTGAAAGGGTTATTAGGACGGTTCCGTCGTCCAAAAGTCCCTCATGGGCGCTTGAAATAGTACGTGCCGGCACAGTTACAGTAAAATCAGTGCCGGTCGGATTAACGGTTGAGCCGTTGAGGTCCTCGCTAAATGTCGCTTCAATAGTGGTAGTGGTTTTGGTTTTGGCTGAAAGAAATACTGGCTTGGCACTGTCCGTAGCTCCTACGGTTACCGTGGCCAAAGCATTGCCCGGCGTAGCCATGTCTGTTCCACCGCCAGCAGTATAAATGATACTTTTCACGCCTGTCCCAGTAACTGTGGTAAATAAAACATCAAAAGTATTGTCATTAGCCGTACCAGTTACAATTGAGGAACCAGTTTGCCCGTCAATGGTAAAATTACCGGCGCTGAAAGAAAAATCGCGCACCGGTTCGCTAAACACAACAGTCGCCTTGTCAACGGTGCCATTTAGATCTGTATCGTAAGTCGTTACCGAATTAATTGTCGGTGGGGTATTATCAATTGTAAAAACCGCATCGGAGGTATCATAGACTATCGATGTACCAGCCTTCAATATACGAATTTTATAGTTGGTTCCATTCGTTACACTAGGAAGTGCCACCCAGGCATAAGGAGATGCATCGAAAGATACACCGGTCGCAATTGCCGCCGATGATCCGAGTACTTCGTCAATCAAGGTGATATCTACCAAATCCCCAAGCACTCCACCAGAAGAAGTCCAAGTGATACTGAAAGTCCCTCCTCCAAGACGCTCTCCGCCGTTTGGTGAAATAACAGCTAAGGAAGAAATATCAGCTAAAGCTGGGTTGGGCGCAAAAAAACCGCTCATCAAAAATGCCGCGGCTATAAATACAAGAGACGACGTTTTAAGAAATTTTAAGACGTTCTCACGAGAGAGAGAGAGAGAGAGAGACGAATTCCTATATAAATTATTTTTCATATTTTTTTTAATTTTTATTTAATTATTATTTAATTTTTTGATTAAAAGCAGAAATCGCTGTCTTTCTTCTCTTTATTAAGCACTTTCAGTACTCAGTTGTAGAACATACAGCACTTAAGATAAGGTGTCAATAACATATATAACACAAAATTATTTGTCAAGTTGCTAACTAAAACCAAAAACCTCCAGTAATAAAATGTTGTCTGCAGGGGCACTTGGATTCGAACCAAGGTCTTTCGTTTTGGAGACGAAAATTCTACCACTGAACTATGCCCCCTTATTTCTTCCCTTCTTTATGAACCGTGTGTTTGCGGCACCATTTGTCCCCCTACGGGGGATCTCCCGCAGGGAGACAGAATTATTTTTTAGCTTCCTTATGTAATGTATGTTTACGACACCAGCGACAAAATTTTTTAAATTCCAGTTTTCTTTCAACCGTTTTTTTATTTTTCTGCTTATAATAATTAAGCCGCTTGCAGACCGAACATTGAAGTTTTATTACTTTTTCCTGCGCTTTCATAATTTTAGTATTTAGTATTTAGTATTTAGTATTTTGTGAGGAGCCACCTCTCGGATTTGAACCGAGGACCTACTGTTTACAAAACAGTTGCTCTGCCGCTGAGCTAAGGTGGCAAGATGCTGCTACAAATACGGGTAAATCATAACTTATTTCAGGTCTGGCGGCAAATTTTTTGAAAAATTTACAAAAAGAAAAAAGAGCTGAGAGTTGATCAGCTCTTTGATTGTAAGTAGGTAAATGGTAATTCTTTAAGACAAAGCCCTCTTAAGCTTGTCAACATGGGTTGCTATCTCTACTTCTAACTCTGCCGGCTTTGCTATGAATTCCTCATGCTGGCTGATCGAGACACCCTTGACGGTTTTAGCCGTCTCGGGCTCTTTCAGCATCGCCTCCTTGTCCACCTCCTCTTTCGTCCTGATGAAACGCTTCAATTTAAGCGCCTTCAGAGACTCCAGAATTAATTCGACATCGCGAAGCTTTACAGCTGGCGGTGTCATGCGCCAGCCGAAGGTGCCCGTTGGCACTTCGACTGTCTTGCGCTTGCCACCATCGGTCAGCTCATCGCGATGGGCTTCAGCGAAAGCGAAGAGACCTTCGACAAGTTGTGAAATCTTTTCCTGGTGAGGCTCGTCTTCGACCATCGCCTTGGCTTTCAGTTCGTCCACCTTGGCATTAAGGCCTGATTGAATCTTGTCGGTGGCGCGCTGCTCTTGCCCTATCTCCGCCAAAAACTGAGCCGCCTCATTCAAGCTCTTCGGTACAGCTACTACTGTTTTTTTAGGCATGACGACCCTCCTTTTTGTTAATGTGCGTTCACCACGACACCCTCATGGCAGGGATTACCAACCTATTTTGGTGATCATAATTTTAACATACCCGCATAAAAAGTCAACCCAAAACGAGTCGTCTCTCTGAGGAAATGGTGCCATAGTTTATTCTTTTAGTTTGACAGCTACAAATTTAGTGCTGACTATTTTTCCTTGAAGCTGAGCGAGTTTTTCCCCTGAGAAAGAGGGAGAAAATTTTTTACCTGGACAACTCGCCATTTCATCTAATTCTTTTGGGTCAAGAATATGGCGAGCTACAACTTCAAGCTGGCTAAAGCCGGCATCCTTCACTATTTTAAGATACTCATCTTCTGGTATTGTTCCTCCTGTGCACCCGGCCCAAATTGACTGGAAGTACTCCCGAACTTTAGAATCAACATCTCCTCTGGTAACAATATCAGAAATAGCCAGACGACCACCAGGTTTTAGAATATCAAAGGCTTGCTTATAAACACAGGGTTTGCAAGAGCAGAGGTTAATCACGCAGTTAGATATTACTACATCAGCAATATTATTTGGAACTTTTGGGCTTTCTATATCCAGTAGGATAAACTCAGCCCTATTAGATAAACCAGCTTCCTTCATTACTTGTTTTGCTCTTTCAATCATATGAGGGGTAAAGTCTATTCCAATCACCTTCCCGGTTGACCCCACTTTATGAGCTGCTAAAACAAGATCGATACCACCGCCACAACCAAAATCAGCAACTACCTCGCCTGCTTGAAGATTAGCAAAGCTGGTGGGATTTCCACAACCTCGAGAAAGGTTAATAGCCAACTTAGGAATTAAGACAAGATCTTCTTGGCTATAGAGCCCGTGTTCCAAGGCAAAACTTTCAGTACTTTCCCCGGCCAAAGGACAACAGCCCTCAGCTGAACCACCTTCTTTGGCAAATTCGCCATATCGCATTTTAACTTCTTCTTTTATTTCTGCCGCGGTTTTTGGGGGAGAAGTTTTTTCTGGTTCTTCCCCACAACATGGTTTTTTCGCTTTGTTCATATTGAATGTTAGTTTAATAATGAAAATGAAAAAATTTTCTTTTACAAAATATGGTTCGGGTTGATGTTTCTACGATTTTTTATAATTTCTGACTATTTATTAATCCTAACAACATTTTGGAAACAGTTTCAAATTTTTGATAGAAATCCTGAAATTTTTCTTTGGTGATTTGGTTTTCTTCAAATATTATTTCCAGTAATGATACGCATTCATAAACTGAACCTCTGGCTATAATATAGAAATTTCTCTTATCCGCCTTGGAAAATTTTCCGCTTCCTTCAGCAATGTTGATAACCATACTAATAGATGCACGGCGAAGTTGATCGCGTATATAAGAATCAATCTGTTTATTTTCTTTAAGAAATCTTAAAATTTCTTTATTTAACTCTTTCGCTTTTTTATAAACGTCTAATTTTTCAAAATCAAACATTGTAGTTGGTGTGAGTAATTTGTATTTGGGGATAAAATTTTCGCTCTATAAACCAAAATTTACCCTGTCCTAAATACTAACTACAAATTACTAAATACTCAAAATTTGAGCGAAGCAAAAATTTTATGTGCGCCGGGGAGGACTCGAACCTCCGTAGGCCGAAGCCAGCAGATTTACAGTCTGCCCTCGTTGACCGCTTGAGTACCGACGCAAAATAAAGAACCGGAGCCAACGCGCGGAATCGAACCGCGGACCTACTCCTTACCATGGAGTTGCTCTGCCTGCTGAGCTACGTTGGCGTTATTTTGAAAATTTTTTAATTTTAACTTTAGTGATTTTTTTAGCCGGCTTGATGTCAAAAAACTTTTCCGTTTCCGGATTTGATTTTAAAACCAAATCAATCTTCGCTTCCGGTTCCGATTCAGAAATTTGTTTTTGCGGGACTTCTTGATTATCGTTTGAAAAATCTTTCCAAAAGTCATTTGGGGCTGCGGCGTCTTTTTTTGAAATCTTGCCGATAAGCTTTATTAAATAGTTATCGGTCTTTAAAAGAACAATCCTCATTCTATGCAGCATTTTCTGGCTAAAAGAAAGAGTTTGAATTTTCACGGCATCTAAAGGCAACTGATTCACCCAGCTGGCTAATTTTGCTTTTAAACTGAAAACCGGATCGGTTGATTCATCGCTCTCGTCAAATTCCGCCAAATGGTTTGACACGATATAAATAACGCCGCCCAATGCCATTATTAACAGTGAAAGTGGAATTAAATTAAACATGTTTTTAGTTCCTAGCGACTAGCGACTAGCGACTAGTGGCTAGTGGCTAATTTATATCTCCAGCTGGCAAAATTCGCCGACTCTTATATTCTCGCCCAGTTTGGCGATATAATCCTTAACCAACGCGTCAATCGTCATCTCCTGGTCGCGAATGTATGCCTGCAAAAGCAGCTCTTCAACGGTTGCCGGCTCCATAGCGGCAATATGCATCGCCAACTCATGGCCAAGTTCTTTAAATTGCTCGGTGCGCGCCACAAAATCGGTTTCGCACAAAACTTTCACCATAACTCCGATTTTATTATCGGCGTGAATATAACAGGAGATAATCCCCTCGCCGGTTTGCCGGCCGGCTTTCTTAGCCGCCATCATTTCTCCCCTGTTTTTAAGCAATACCAAGGCCCGTTCAATTTCGCCGCCAGCTTCTTCAAGGGCTTTGCGGATGGCCTCAATCGAAGCGCCCGTCATATTCCTGATTTTTTTCAAATCGTCAATTTTTACCATCTTTATTATCTTCTATTTTATTATCTTCTATAATAACACCAATCAGAGTATCCCTAACAAGATTTAAAACAAAGCTCACGGCGTTAATGGCGTTGTCGCTTGCCGGAATCGGATAATTAAAAGGAGTCGGATCGGCATTAGTATTAACAATGCCGGCCACCGGCACATTTTTCTTTATCGCTTCCTTAACAGCAATTTTATCATAATTTGCCGAACTCACCCAAATAGCGTCGGGCAAGCGATTTATATTAACCAAGCCGCTCAAATCTTTTTGCAGTTTTTTAATCTTCTCTTCCAGCTTTAAGGCCTCATATTTAGTGTATTTTTCAAACTCGCCGGCCGCTTTTTGATTTTCAAGATCCTTCAGATAATCAATGCGGCGGCTGATAGTCGGAAAATTAGTGAATATCCCGCCAAGCCATCGCTCAGTGACGTAGGGCATATTAAGATCTTCGGCAACTTTTTTAGTTATTTCCTTGGCGGCAAAACCAGTGCCCACGAACAAAATAATGCCACCCTTTTCCCTGACACCAACAAGAAAATCAAGCGCCGCTTTCAGTTTTTCTTTTGATTTTTCCAAATCAATAATCTGAAAAGCGCTCTTATTTGACCAAATATAGGACTTCATTTTTGGATGGCTGTTAGATCTCAAGCCGCCTAAATGAACGCCGTGCAAAGCCATCGCTTCCAAATTCAGTTCTAAAATATTATTTTTTGCCTTCATAACTTTACGATAATAACAGAATTCATTTAAATTGACAAGAGATTTTGAAAATGATAAAATTTCTATCTATGAAAAAAGAAATTCATCCTAAATACTATCCCAAAACCAAAGTAAAATGCATTTGCGGCAATTCTTTCACCGTCGGCTCAACTGTACCGGAAATTAACATTGAAATTTGCTCAAAATGCCATCCTTTCTACACCGGCAAAGACAAAGTTATAGATACAGCCGGCCGCGTTGAACGTTTTAAGAAACGGGCCGCAAAAACCGCCAAGAAAAAGAAAAAATGAGTGAAAATGAAAAAATTATTATGGAAATCAGAGCCGGAACTGGCGGTGATGAAGCCGGTCTTTTTGCGTCTGAACTTTGGAGAATGTACAGCCGTTTTGCCCAGCGCCGCGGCTTTAAAACCGAGGTAATTGATTCTTCACAGTCAGACGTTGGCGGCATTAAGACCTTGGCAGCTCAAATTTCCGCCAAAGGCGGATCCGCCTCTGGCGGAGAAGGACCCGGTGTTTATAATTTATTTAAATATGAATCCGGGGTTCACAGAGTCCAAAGAATCCCCAAAACCGAAAAAAACGGCCGCGTCCACACTTCAACTGTTTCAATAGCGATTTTAAAGGAA
>Ga0180732_1001073_pt1 | contig 18375 bp, 31 predicted proteins | sample KR11_01MetaG_FD_148674 | JGI IMG/M metagenome (GOLD analysis project Ga0180732, IMG submission 148674) | Groundwater microbial communities from the Olkiluoto Island deep subsurface site, Finland - KR11_0.1 MetaG | ecosystem: Environmental > Aquatic > Deep subsurface > Groundwater | place...
TTGGGATCCGCTTAATTCTGTATGCATTAAGTGTGATAAACGTTGCAAGCGCGGGCAAGGGATTGTAAACGAGTTAGGGATTAAGAGGTTACATGGTTAATATTTCTAAATCAAAAAGAGCGCAAGGGGAAATTAACACCAAGCGCTTTCGGTTTAATCCTAATCATAGAAGTAAGCGGGTTAATTTAAATATAGTTATAGAGAATGTAATTTTTGACGGAGAGCATGTAATTTTTGACGGCGAGCAGGTAGTAGCATAGGAGAGGAAATATGAGAAAGCTATTTACAATATTGTTTTTATTACTGACCGCGGGAATAGCAAGAGGAAATTTAGTTTTGACTCCGGGTGAGGGGGTAGATATAGTTAAAAACTCTACCGCTTCAACGGTTACGATATCGGGAGAGGACGCGACGGCGAGCAATAAAGGAATTGCTTCTTTTAGTTCATCAGATTTTTCAGTTTCTGGCGGGGCTGTTACTTTCCTACCTAATTCTACGACTCTTACGCAATATACCCCTATTGCTCATAACACTAACACATCTAATCCTCATAGCGTAACCAAGGCGCAGGTAGGGTTAACTAATGTTACTGATATTTTAGCGCAAGCCGCGGATGCTGATTTAGCAACCTGGGCAAACACTACTCCTTCAGCTAACGGTCAATCGTTAGTTTCTGCCGCAGATTATGCCGCAATGCGCGGCTTGCTTGATTTGGAGGCGGAGACAGATTTTAACGCGTATAACAGTAATTTATCAATACTTTCCCAGGGGTTAAACTCCACATACATTTGGGTAGGGAACGATACTAATGTTACAACCGCTGTGGCGGTAAGCGGGGATATACAACTAACTAACAGCGGGCAAATGTTTATTAAATCTAATTCCGTAGCATTGACAGCTGACACTACCGGCAATTATGTTACTAGCGTAGGAACTATTTCTCCATTAACTGGGGGGCTTGCTGGTGTTGAGGGAGCAATCCTAACATTGTCTATACCAGCGGCTACTACAACGGTATCTGGATATTTGACTACTGTGGATTGGAACATTTTTAACAGTAAAGCTAATTTAACAGGGAACAATACTTTTACCGGCAACCAAACGATTACTGGCGATGTTATTGTTGATGGTTTTCTTTCATCTGACACCACAGTAAACCAATCCACAACTCCCACAGTTTTAGCGTCTCAAACAGCTGAAACGTTGCAAAACGGGTCTGCATTTACCGGCACTGACGCTACGCTGTCAACAGTGTATCAGGCGGTAAAGTTTACAGCTACTGCCGCGCACACTATGGGTGATTTTACAATCAGAATTAAAGAAAGCGCGAATATAACTAATACTACAGATAACTTAATTGGTTACATTTACGCTGATGACGGCGGGTCGCCATCAAAACCTACAGGGTCGGCGTTGGCTACAGGTTTATCTATTAAGTTTGGGACAATTACCAGCACATACCAGATATTATCTGTAGGCACACAATATACTATGGTTTCTGGGACGACATATTGGTTGGTCTTAAAACGGAGTGCAACTCCTACGGGTGGAAATATTATTTTAGACTCAGATGTTTCCTCAAATATGGGGGCAACATCATCTGATGGAACAACGTGGACAAACACTGATGTACAATTATATTATTTAATTAGAGGGAAAACGTATTACGGAGTCTATGGTTCTTCGACGAATAATTTGGGAGTCTCTGGTGCTTCGGAGAATAGTTATGGAGTCTATGGTTCTTCGGAGAATAGTTATGGAGTCTATGGTTCTTCGACGAATAGTTGGGGAGTCTATGGTTCTTCGACGAATAATTTGGGAGTCTATGGTTCTTCGACGAATAATTTGGGAGTCTATGGTCTTTCGACGAATAATTATGGAGTCTATGGTTCTTCGACGAATAGTTTGGGAGTCTATGGTCTTTCGACGAATAATTTGGGAGGCTATTTCAACATAAATCCATCCACAACAAACACTGTTGCTGAAATAATGAGATTACAACGGACAACATCCGCCACCGCCGCTGACGGTATTGGTGGAAGCATTGATTTATACACCGAAGATTCAGCGGGAACGGCTGAATTAACTGGCAGAATATCTAATTTGTTAACCACCGCAACATCGGGCGCTGAAACGTCGGCGATAACGTTTTGGACAAGGGATGGCGGCGCGGCAATTTCTGAAAAAGTAAGGATTGCGGGGAATGGGAGTTTATCAGTCGCAGGTAAAATATCCAGCACAATGTCGTCTCAGACACTGGGTGCTGGCGTAACAACTATCGCGATAACAAGGGACGTGGTAAAAATTACTGGAGACGCTGGAGCAAATACAATAGCAACAATAACCGGTGGAGTATCTGGGCAGAGGTTAACGTTAATATTTGTTGATACTCTTGTCACAATAACGGATACCGCCGCGGCTACGGCGGATACGGTTAATTTATCCGCGGCGTTTACCAGCACGGCGGACGATACAGTAACATTAGTTTACGACGCGAATAAATGGTTTGAAGTTGCGCGGGCAGTTAATTAAAACTATGAAAACAGAAAGGATAAAAACATGAAAAGGTTAATTTGTTTGGTAGTAATTGGGTTAATATTCGGGTTAGGCACACGCGATTGTTTTTCCGCTGAGACGGTGGTTAAGGTTGATAACTATTCCGCCAATATCACTATTTCTGAAACGAATGAGGTTGACGGAGTTAGAACAAGTATATCGAGGGAAAAACGGTTTACGTTAAAAGAGTTGGAAGAATCAAAATCGAGCGCTGAAGCAGCGCTTAAATCTTGGCAAGAAGAAAAAGTTAAAGCGGAAACGAATATTGCTGAACAAACAAACCGAGTAGCGATGTGGGATAGGTTAATTTTAGAGGCTAAGAATTTAAAGATTATCGAAAAATTAGATGTTGTGAAAAAGTTAGACGTGGTGGAAGTAAAATAATTAACTAATTGGACTGATTGTAAATAACTGTTCAGACAATGCCACATTTATTCCAAACATAATATTTTATTTGCGGGGGCGCGGTGAAACTAACTTTACCAACCTGGATAATTGTGGGGGGAATAGTGTATATAATGGCGATGGTGATTAAATCAAATTGGGGCGGGAAATGACATTTGCCGAGGGGGCAATTATTGGCGGACTGGTTTTAACCATGTTGGGAATTATTATAGAAGCGATCCGCAGATTTTATATCCAGATTCAGGAATTAGCCGCGAATAAAGAAGCGTCCCACGCCCGGATTTATGAGCGGCTGGATGAGACCAAAATTAAGGCAGATGAAAAATTTGCCAGCAAAGAAGTCTGCCAGATTATGCACAAACAAATATCCGACGCGCTGAGTGATATTAAGACGGATGTAAAATTATTGCTGAAGAAAAATAATGAGTAACGAAAAACGTATTGATAATAAATGCCCGCGGTGTAATGGTAATATTGGCGAGTATGCCGGCATAATTCAATGTATGGATTGCGACTGGAAAAAAGAGGAAGAACGGAAAAATAAAATACCCACGGATTTGAATGAGTGGAAAATAAAAGGCGGGGGATAAATGAAACAGCAATTTTTTAAAGGAAAAACCGCAACACTAAAACTGACAATCTATTCTGGCAACCGGCCACTTATTCCCGATTCCGCTACGATTGTATTATATAAACCGGGCGGGGATACTGAGTTGCAAGCATTGGTTGCTGTAACAGCGATTGACTCGACTACAGGCGAGATGTCTTACAGCCTTACCGCTATTCACACCGCAGATAATGACCTTAATTATCGTGCTGTTTGGTCTTATGTAACAGGAGGCGTAACTTATTACGAAACTCAACTATTTGATGTAGTTAAATCTATTTTATCAATCCCGATCACCGACGATGATTTGTATGCTGAATTAGATAGCTTACGCAAAGCCAATGTTCAGGCAACGGGAACAGCGACCAGCGCAACATCGTCCACGTTATTAGATACCGCCAAGCGCAAAGAAGAAGATAGTTACTGGAAAGGCGGAACGATTAAGATCTTAGCGGGGACAGGAGTGGGACAGCAAAGAGATATATCTGAGTTTACTTCTTCAACAAGTACAATTACTGTCAGCCCTGCATTTACTACGACCCCGGATAATACCAGCGTTTATCAGGTTGTTAGGTCATTTAATGAAAAAATTCAGCAAGCGTTCAGGACATTAGAAACCATGCTTTACAATAAAGGTAAACGCCATGAGTTGATTCTGGAAAGCTCACAGGTTGAAATACCGCTTATTTACCTGGCAATCCATTTAATCGCTTTAGACTTAATGGACGAGCAAAACGATAAATGGGATAGGCTGGCCCAGGCTTACGAGAAAAAGTTTAACGACGCTTTCAATAATATGCACCTGGAATACGACGCGGATGAATCCGGTAGTGTAAGCGGAGAAGAAGAACAAGCTAATCCTACAGAGATAACCATAGGCAGAGCATGAGAGTAAGTGTAAATATCCTTAACTGGAATTGCGGCCCGATACTCAAGGAAACTATTAAGCTAGTTAAGCAAGAGGCTGATGAGGTTATTGTTGTTGATAATGGTTCGACTGACGGCACGCAAGATTTAGCGACAATAAGATTCCCTGAGAATAGAGGTGTATCAATAGGCAAAAACGCAGGCATTGACGCAAGCAACGGGGATTATATTCTATTGCTCGACGGGGATATCCTCTACATCCCCAAAACGATAAAGTGTATGGTTGATTGGCTTGAGAAAAACCCGACAGAACAAGCCATAGGGTTTTATCCAAATAAGTTTGCCAGAGAGAAAAACAAAGCAGAATCATATTGTTGGAATTTATCCGAGCCAAAAATTCATACCACAGTTTGTCTATTCTATGGGATGTTTAGGCGATCAGTATTTGATAAATGTAGATGTTCGGTTGATGGGCCATTCGCGGGGCCCGGCTACGCTTGGGAAGATACAGACTTTTATTACCAGATGAAAGAAGCCGGAATTAAGCAATGGGTTGCCGGAATAAATACAACCATTGGCAGGTATTATCACGAGATTAATTCTTCAATCCGGCAAATGGGAAACGAAGCATATATTAAAACATCTAAAGAACGGCATGAATACTTCAAGGAAAAATGGACAAAACGCCAGTTACAAGACAACCTTTTACTTACAGTTTCAGCGAGTTAATAGATAAACTTTCTATTATCTCAAAGAAAGATTTATTTAATTTACCGGGCGCGCGAGCAGAACTTGATTTAATTATGAAATGGCTTAATGACGCGGGGATTGACGCTTACACAATACTTTCAATTATCCGTATAACCCAGGCGAATAATGATATTTGGCATTTAGAACATGAGTTAAGAAATGCCGTAGTTGGGGATTTCCCTGAGAATGTCGTCGGGCGCATTGCTGAGAAAGTTAGAGAGCATAATAAAACCAGGGTACGATACATGAATGAACTAAACAAATCTTGTGGGGAAACACAGGTCAATGAGAAAGTGCAGCATTTAAGCGAAGATATTTATACTAAATACTATAATGGACAAAGTAATAAATAAACACATAGACGAGATTGAAAAGTTGGAAGAAGAATTTAATGCCGACTTAAATTCTATTATTAAAGATATAGACATTAATGATGTAATTGAAAATGCTGAATTTACTATGTCAACAGTTGCTGACGATATTAAAGAATTATTTGCGGAGAAATACGCAATACGGGCCGCTGAGTTGGGGATAAGGTTTGCGGAGATGATAGAGAAAAAGATTGAATCAGATAAAACAATTAAGGTTGATGACAGTAAAAACCCGACGCTGAACCAATGATAAAAGTAAGCACTAAATTTAATATGGCTATTCCTAATTTTGATATGACAACCGAATTAGAAACTATTGCAGAAAGAATATTTATTCCTTCTATGCAAGCGGGTATTGATATAAGGGCGGCTATTGACGGGACACAATTACCGCATAATGAGGAAGCGACGATTAAGCGCAAAGGGCATGATAGGCCGTTAATTGAAACGGGAAACCTTAGAAGCGCATTTCTTAAAATTCCGTTAGGTAAAAATAAAGTTAAAGTTACTTTGGCTTCTGTGCGAAAAAATATAGGTGAATATTTGCAGTTTGACGGGGTAAGGACTAAATCAGGAATGAAATATTACCGGTTTTTCGGGATTAATCCGACAATGGAGCAAAGCGCTATTAATTTTCTCAAGAGCAAAATTAAAGAAAGGATCCATGGACGAGCGAAATAGAGGAATAATCCGGGCGGCGTTAGACAAAGAGCTGGAATCTTTAGAGATAGTATTAACTGCTAAAGCGACACGAACAGCGATAACTATTAATGAGTATATTGATTTAAGCCTGGCGCAAGGAGTTGACGCGGATATTTTAGAAGCCAATTTATTGAAAGATTTAGAAGAAGGCGGTAGAATATTTGGCGAGTTTAGAAATTCGATTAAAGCCACAGTTTCCGGGGCGATTGGCCGCACGCGAGACGGGGCGCAGTTGGCAATAATTGGGGTGGATACAAAATACCGATGGAGTGCTGTATTGATTAATACCTGCCCGGATTGTTTAGAGAGGCATGGCAAAATTATGAAGTGGGAAGATTGGGAAGTTGAGGGATTGCCAAGAACAGGGCAAACAGTGTGCGGGGCGAATTGTAAATGTGTTTTATTGCCGGAAGTAGCAACGGAGTTAGAGCCGATTATTAGGGGGAGATAATGAGTTTTGACCTTTTAGCAAATGGGATTAAGAATTTATTGCAAGGTTTGGGATATTCTGAATCAACAGAGGCGGTAGATTTTGCCAATGCGTCCAGCAATGAATACAGCAATACTTTTATTTTAAAATCAATAAAAGGAGAGATAGCCGATGACAGTATAGTTAACCAATTAGATGACCGCCAAGCGTGGGAAATACAAATTGCGTTTGAAAGGTCATCGCAGAATGATATTACCAATCGGGAAATTGCGGTTAGATCCAAAGATATAATTCTTACCACTCTCGACAAACCCGCGAATTGGTCGAGTTTTGCGACGGTGATTAAATATAAAAGCTGGGAATTAAAAGAATTTCCTAATTATTTTATATTGAGCGTCCAGCTCGAAATTATAGATAGATTAACTTATTAAAAAAGGAGAAAAGAAATGTTTACGAAGAAGACTGTTTTATACGGAAAGATAGAATCCCCTTCCGGCAGCGATAGCACACCTACTGCTGCCGCTAACGCAATTATGGCGTTTAATGTAGCATTGGATACTAACCCGGACATGAAAGAACGCAACCCCGGAAATTCAGACAGGTCATTATTTGCACAGGTCAGGGGCAAGACCATTGCCGAGGTTAAATTCTCAGTGGAGTTAAAAGGATCAGGAACACCCGGAACAGCTCCACGTTGGGGAGCGTTAATGCGGTCGTGCGATAGATTGGAAACAATCGTGAGTGCAACCTCAGTAACATACGCCCCGGCGCTGGCTTCTGAAACCTGCACGATTTGGGTTAATATTGATGGGATACTTCATAAATTGACCGGCTGCGCGGGAGATGTTGAAATTGATAAAACTGCCGGCGAAAAGGCTATGATTAATTTTACATTCCAGGGAATGTATGCTTTACCTACGGACAGTGGAATTGAAACTCCAACCTTTGATACTACGGGCCCGCTTGTTTGTAGAGGCGAAACCATGACTTTCGGTTCTTACGCCGCGATAATTGAAAAGTTATTGCTTAAATTTGGCAATAAGATTGTGGAGCGCACCGATTTTAACGCTACAGAGGGGGTTAAGGCATTTATTGTTACAGATAGGGCGCCCAGCGGGACGATGAGTGTTGAAGCGGTATTGCGGGCCACAACTAACGCGGATTTCTGGCTATATTTTAATGGAGGAACAAGCAAAGCTCTTTCTTCTGTCCTGGGAGCTACTGCTGGCAATATAGTAACCATTACGGCGCCGGCTTGCGTGCTTAATGCGCCGAAGTATGGAGATAGGGACGGGTTAAGGACAATGGATGTGGATTTTCAGTGCGCGCGGTCAAGCGGGAATGATGAAATTACGATTGCTTTGACTTGATGAGGTTTTTGCTAATGATAAAAAAGACGATGGCAACGAGGAATAAAATAATTCCTATATCAAGTCTCAACAATGCAAATGCGCCGACTGAAGTAAAAATCAATAAACCACCTATGATACCGAATAAAGTTTTCATAGGAGAAGTATAACATAAAAAAAGCGAATTACAAGTTTTACACTACACCTTAATAGGAGGGGATATGCTGGGGATTGACCCATTTGAAACAAAAGAAATTGAGATTGAAGGAGTGAAATTTACCCTGGGCCATATAATTGACCGTAAAATGCTTGCTTTAGGGTTAAAATTATCTCCGATCCGGGATAAATTAGCCAATAAAGAAGCGGTTTTAGCTGATAATGATTTACTCCTACTTAATGATTATAAGTATGAAATTGTTAAGTATGGAATTAAAGGACATAGTGGGTTTTGTATTAAAGAGAAAGAAATTCTTTTTAAATACACAACAATAGAAGAGTTTGGCGCAAAGCGTAATATTGTAAGCGAGGAAACACTAGAATATTATTCCGCCAATGAATTTATTGATAAATTGGCTACGGAAATTTTATTACTAAACAGAATCAGTACCGAAGAAAGAAAAAACTGATTTTGGCAATCTGGGAGTTAGAAGGACTAGATTGCCGCAAGTGTGATGAATCAGTTAAATTGTTAAGAGGTTGCGAGCATGATGTTCAGCCGTTTGATGTACGAGGCGAGCAATATACACGGTGTGCAAAAAAACTTGTTACAGAAAAAACTTACCTCTGGTTGGAGTATTACAGATTTTTTGAAAAAGGAGTGTTTCCCGACGGACAAGGGGTATTAAATCAAACTCATAAATTTATTAAAGTTGTAGAGTTTATAAGCATAGAAATAAGCAAGTTTAATCAAGCGAGGATTAAGAATGGCAGAAAAACTTGAGTTAATCATTCAGGTGATTGATAACGCTACAAAAGAAATTCAGGGCGTTAAAGACCAGCTCAATGGCATTACAGATAACACAAGAAAGGCTAGCGAAGCCACAAAAAATAGCACTAAAGAAATGAATAAAAACTGGACTTCCTTGACAATAACCATGATGGGGCTTATCAAGGCTGGGAGGTTATTAAATCAGCAAATTGTTGACTTGGTTAAAATCGGGAAGCAGATAGATCCTGAGTTCCGCGCCGCTATGAATAATTTTGACCAATCAGTTATTAAAGTGAAGGAATCAATCGCTAGGCAGTTAATTCCATATTTACAGACTGCCGCTGAGTGGTGGACAATAATATTAAATAAAATTCCTGCCGGGATGAATAACGATTTATCGCGCGCAAATGATGTATTGATAAGGCAAATTGAAGCGATAGATAGAAGATTAGAAGGTATCAATTTGCGAAGGGAGCAGCTTAAGCCAAATGCAAGCGGATCGGACGAATATTTAAGATTAAATGTTGAATCTGCCGGACTAGAACAACAGCGCGCCGTATTAGTGGGCGCGACTCAAAGCATAGAATTAGATTTAATAAATGTAAAAACAGAAATGGAAACTCAATATTTAGAGGATTCCATGTTTAAGTATATTACTAATGAACAAGAAAAAATTAATCAATCACGGATGTTATATGCTATGTGGAACAATGAAAAAACCGAAACTGTTATGGCGAATCAACAACGTGAAACTGAATTTTACACTTTCGCGCTTGAAACGCAAAAGCAGGCGCACATGTCCATGTGGGCGGTTGCGGGAAAAGCGCGAGATACTTTCGCCAGCGGAACAACTAAAGCATTAATGGATATTACTAAAGGAACATTTGACGCGCGGGACGCGGCAGAAGCGTTGGGACTCCAGCTATTAGAAGTTTTAATTGAATTTATGGTGCAAAAAACTGTTAGTTTCGCGCTTAGTAAAACATTATTAGCTGGAGAAGTTGCGGCGGCGAATGTTTCTGGTTCGTTGGTGGCGCAGGCATGGGCGTCGGCGGCGGCAATGGTATCTTTGGCGACTTTAGGGACTAACTCAATTCCAGCGTCGGCGGGAATAACGGAAACAGTGATTTTGGCTTATGCTTTAGCCGCGCCCAAAGGTTTTGCCGCTGGTGGGCCGGTAGGACTTGAAGGCCCTGAATTAATTATGGTGGGAGAACGCGGCCCGGAATATGTAACGCCAAATCATGAACTTGGGGGAGACAGACAAGTATCAATCCACATAGAAATCAACAATCCCCAAGTGCGCGAATACAGCGACATAGATTCCCTAACCGAAGCAATATCGCAAAGAATATCCCATGAAATAGAAAGGGTCGGATAATGGCAAATATTCAATTAAAGTTTAACACCTTGGAATTAGACGATACGAATAATATCACAATTTCCAGGATTGGAGTTAAGGACAGTAAACCAGTCAAAACTAATGACATTCCGTTAATTGACGGGGCAATCGCAGAAGAAGCAAATCTAAGTTATAAAACCATAACCATTGAGGGAGATATTGCCGGGACGAGCCACGATAATTTAAGGACTAATTTAGATACGTTGCGCGCCGGGTTGCAAGGGCTTCATAAATTTACTACCGATGATGAGCGGTATATCATGGCGCAGTTTAAGGATTTTAATTATTCTTACGAACATTTATCAAGATTTGCTAAATGGAGTGCCAGTTTTATCGCGCATTTTCCGTTTTGGTTGTCTGAAACATTATATACCGACGAGAGAGTGCCGACATCGGGCGTGAGTTATATAATCAATAACGCCGGCAACGCTCCGGCCAGGGTTAAAATTGAGGTCACTGCTCCCGGTGGAGGCATTGCGGATAATTGCCAGATAGAAAATCAAACCGTAGATAAAATCTTTCAATACAGAGGAACAATCTCAGATTATGAAACCTTAGAGGTTGATAATCGGGTGGTTACTGATGATTTCAAAGTTTTGGATAATGGAGTTTCGGACTTCCCTAATTTTGAGGGAGATTTTATTTATTTACAACCGGGGAATAATACACTCATATTTACAGGGACGGCAAACGCTATAGTTAAGTTAAGTTGGCGCGCCGCTTGGTATTAATATGGCTACTGCTAAAGATTATAATGTTGAATGGCGGGATAAAAACGGGAATCTTAAGGGATATTTAACGCCTTATGTTTCTAATGTAAATTGGGAATGGAATAGGTTAGGCGGGTGCGGACGGTGCGCTCTCACTATAAACAAAAAATACAGGGAATTAAATTTTGAGCCGTTAGATGATATTCAAATTAGAGTTAAAAAATCCGACTTTATGGATTCATTAACGAAATTGTTAATCCATTTCGACGGTGTTGACGCGGCCACAGCTTATACAGCAGAAACGGGGCAAGTGGTAACCTTTGCGGGAACAGCGCAGTTAGATACCGCGCAGAAGAAATTTGGAACAGCTTCATTATTGCTCGATGGTAATTCTGATTATGTAACTGTGCCTAATTCAACAGATTTTGATTTCGGAACTGGTGATTTTGCTATAGAATTTAGAGCAAGATGGAATGATAGAACAGGATTGCAGATTTTAGTAGGTAGAGGAATAGCAGGCACAGATTGTTGGTATATTTTTAAAGATGCTACTCATCATTTAGGGTTGTATTTTATAAGAGACTCTGCTATAAAAGGGCATTATACAACCAATGATGTGGTAATTTCTGCTGATAATACGTGGTATAGTATTGTTGTGGAAAGAAGCGGGACAGGAGCATATATATTTATAGATGGTGTCAGTAAGACACTTGCATTAGGCACGGCGTTTGGAACTAATAATGTAGGAAGTCTTTCTGCTGTTTTGAATATAGGAAGGGGTATGGATGGCGGTGTTTATAATTATCTTAATGGTTGGATAGATGAAGTTAGGATTTCTAAAGGAATTGCCAGATGGACTGAAGATTTTACACCTCAAAGTTATGCGTATTCCCATGATACTGCATTAACAAAATTAGTTTACCGGGGTTTTATTGACAATATCGTGCCGGCATTAAAAGCCGGGCAGGATATTAAGCTCGATGTCCGGGGATATTTTGATTTACTAAAAAAACGGGTTATTCACACTGCGGGCAATATTCGTGTATATACCAGCAACGAGGTTTCGGTTATTGTTACAAATATTATTGACACTTTTGTAACACCTAATACACCGATTACAAAAGGCACGATTGACGCGGGAAGTTTTACTTGTGATAGTATCAAATTTTTGTCTGATGTTGGAGCGGCATTACGGATTTTGGCGGAATTAACCGGGGATGTTGAGTATGGAGTTGATGAAAACCTGGTTTTCTTTTGGCGAACAGAAAGCGACACGATACGGCATAAATTCTTTATTGGAAATAATGTTAAAACCTTAGGGCGCAGGGTTGATTTTGGGAAACTGGTTAACAAGCTATACCTTGTCGCCGGAGATGTTGCCGGAGTTAAATATAAAAGGACAGCAGAGAACACAGACAGCCAGTCCAGATATTTCTTATCGGAACAGATTATAAATAACGGCTCGATATCTACTGATACGGTAGCAGACCAATACCTCGGAGCATTATTAACCGAGAGCGCGCAACCTGTTCTCAATATTCGGGCGCTGGTGGTTAATACTGATATCAGAATGGAAGATACAATTCCGATGGGGTCGATAATATTTTATGATGTTGCATACGACCGGAATAAATATGCTTCTGAAATTGGAGATATTATTGGCGAAACGGCGGACGGAGGAAGTAATTTAACAATCGGCGAAATCGGTGATGGCGGGAGCGATGCCATTATTGGCGGAGTATATCGCGCGCAAATCAACAGAATATCTTATGAATTATCAGCCACGCCCGGCAGATTTAATATTACTATCGAATTAGGCGACACCGTTTTGGAAACATCCGCCCGAATCAGAAAACTTGAACAGGCAATGAATAGCGAACAACAAAATTAAGGAGTAACTAAAATGGCTTCTTTTCCTCATGCAAAGAAAACTTTTACACAAGCGGTCAACGGCATTACTAAATTAGTTGCTTCACTATTCAACCAGCCCTATGATGAAATTGAAGCAATACAAACAGCGTTCGGCCCGCTTGGGTGCACGTCGCAGAGTTACACAGATAGTTTAAAAAACTTACTTCTTGATTATATCCAGGGCTGTAAAGTTACTTATAGTGATGTTGCTGAAATTAAAGTCGCGGCGGGGATGATTGCAATTCCTGACGCTTCTGGGAATGTGCGTTGGCGTAGGAATACGGCAGAAACCACAGTAAACTGGGCGAATATTGATACCGGGGCGGAAGGTAATGCGACACAATATTATATTTATGCCAGAGCGGATTCAGCGGCAACGACTTTCACGGTTATAATATCTACAAATGCCACAACTCCGACGGGAGGGACTTTTTATCGGCTGATAGGTCAGTTTTATAATAATGCGAGTGGGAATATTGAGCAGGTTTACGGCAAGCATAATATTTCTTTAGGGGCATGGGAAGATAGAACCACGTCTTATGGCGCACAACAAGCGGTTACAGATGGGTTTGTAAAATTGATTTACACAGGAGGTGGTTCATGGGCATTTTTCACCGACGGCAATGCTAATCCAATTCTTCAGTTAGGCGGAACCGATACTCACGCGAGTGACTGTTTACCAGTCCGCAAGGGGGACTACTGGAAAGTTACGGTTACGTCTGGAAGCCCGGTGGTTTATTGGATTTCTAACGGTGGATATTAAAAAGGAGGAATGCATTGGACAGTAAAAAATGGTATCAGAGCAAAGGGATTTGGACAGGAGTTATCACCGCGTTGATTGGGGCCGGAACAGCAATAGCGCAATTGCTCGGAGTAGATTTAAATTCTAACGCATTGTTTGGGGTGATTATATCTGTTCTAGGCGCATTAGGGTTGTATGCCAGAGCGACAGCTGATACAACTATCAAAAAATGACCGCCACTATTTTAGGAATAATAAGCTCGGTTTTGCTGATGATAATTGGCGTATGGAAATATTGCGGTAGGAAATCAGCAGAGCGCCGGAAACAGGCGGAACAAGCGAGAAAGGATTTAGATGACGCGAATAAGAACGATGATCCTGGCAAGTTTTTGGATTCTTTCGGCAGGTTGCGCTAATACTTCAGTTTATGTGTTAGACCAGGCCGAGTTAATCCGGGTAAAGGTTAATCAGAACATTACCGCTAAATATGACGGTTGGTTGTTAAGTGATCGTGCCGTTGACCGGGTTATGAATGCAAAAATCAAAGGGGTGAATTTGGAATGAACATTATTGACGATTACGGCGTTGAGATTATCCTGGCAATCCTAATTGTGGGGGTATTGATAAAATGTTTATAAAAATCATCATCCTGTCAATTCTTAGCGGGATTCTTTATAATTTCGGTGGCCGGGGAAAAGATGGCGCGCTTCCCTGGCTCCCAAAATGGCTGTTTAATAGCAAAGTAAGGGACATTGGCTGTTCCCTATGCTTTTGCCTAGCCTTGCGCCTCCTACACCCTGGGATAGGGCAAATTTGGGCTTATGCGCTCACTTTTGGGCTATCTTGGGCCGCAATCTCGGCATACTGGAAGGGGAAGGCTGTGGATATGAAATCCCGGCACTGGTTTTTGCATGGACTTGGCATTGGCCTGGCCGCAATGCCGCTGGCCTGGGTTGGAATAGCCTGGTGGTTAATTTTGGCCAGGGCGGTTATCCTGGGCCTGCTGATGATGTGGATTAGCGACAGGACGCGGCTGGCGTGGTTGGAAGAAAATGCGCGCGGTTTCTTAATTATACTTACCCTCTTGATATTTAAAATAAATCTCTTCTAAAGTGCGGCCTCCACTCCGCACTCTTTCCTAATGGCCGGGCAGACGAACGAGAGCGTTTGCCCGCGCGCCTTTATTAAAAATAATAGTTGACTTTTTATGAAAAAAGTTTATAATTCTTTTTAAGAAAAGAAATTAAATGGAGAGTGGCAAAATGATTAGTATAAATATAATTTTGGATTTGAGAGTAAAGGCCCTAATCAGCCTTGCCCTTTCTATTGCCCGGTATTGACGCAAGTTGATACCGGGTTTTTTATTTTTTACCGTCTCAAAAAATGCAATAAAAAAATTATTATCGGGGGCTCTAAGCACAATTCTTAACCCCACAATCCTCCTGGTCGGTGGCCCGGCTGGTGAGGAGAGGGAGATTTAGCCGTGGTAATCCGTGACGCCCATCTCCCACGGATTTATTAATTCCACGGGGCCGCTTGCAAAAAACCAAATTCTCCGCGACGGGCATAAATTAGATAATATTTTTTTTATGATTGGATTTTTTCCCTTTTTTTAACCCGGGATCTCTTCCCCTAAAGTTGCTTTTCCTACTCCGTTCTGGGCATAAACTTACTTTTTATTATATTAACATTCAACTAGTAAAAAAACCGCGTAGGAGGCTCAAGGCGAGGCGATTGGCTATCTAAGCGGCTTATATTATTACCCAACTTGAGCACAAATGCGATATAAACAGGCACAACAGCGACGAGTGTAAAATTGATATTGACAAGCGGGTTATAGTATGGTATTATTAGGTAGATGAGGAGGTGATTAGTATGGACGATTACAAAATTACACCAGGCGCCGGTGTAAAAAAATACCTCAGAGAGATTGGGGGTAGAGGTGGGCGCAAAAAATCAGAGCGCAAAACTGCGGCGGGCCGGATTAATTGTGCAAAAGCGTTGGCGGCCCGACAGCAAAAAAATATTAAAAATAATCCTTGACAAAAGCGGCTTGTGTGGTATACTTATAGTAGATAGAGGATAAGATCGCGCCTCGGATGACAGGGGCAATCGCCAGGAGGGGTAAGATGAAAAATTACAAAATCAAGAGGACAAAAGATAACACAATGGTGATTTCCACGGGGCGCGGGGAACATGTTGCGGAATATAAAATGACACCAGGAAGCGAAAAGAAAGAAATTATACGGATGAGATACATTATTAATAAGCATCTGGCCGCGGGCGGCACGATGGGCAATTATCAATGGTAAAAAAACATGAACACAATCGCCAGTAGGATAAAAAATAAAAACTTAATTCCGGCACTCGTAAAGACACGCATTATCCCGTGTCTTTTTTTGTTTTTAACTAAGCAAAATTCTGGCGAGCGAGTGCCGGAGTATTATTTTAGGGGAGGCAGGCATGGAAATTAGGTATTGTAATTGCGGAAAAATCCTATCCACATGGGATATTCAAGAAGGGTTGCCCTGCAAGAGGTGCCGGCAAAAAAATAAAATAAAACTTGCGCCAATAGGAAAAATGGTGCGAAAACCTAACCCGGCAAAGAATATTTGGGGAGAAAGAGAGGCTAACCATGAATAAATGGGAAAGAATTATTAGAGATTTTGGCGAGGCGGTTTGCAACAACCGGTTACTATTTTTGTTTTTGCTGGTAATTTTACTGGTAGTTTTTTGGGTGGGGTTGTTCACTTGCGCGAGTTGGTTTATCCCAAAAGCACACGCCGCTGAGTTTACTGACGAGCAAATCGTTGAGGCCATTTACCTGGCTGAGGGCGGAACAGCCGCACAATATGCGTATGGTATTCGCTCAATTAAATATTCCACAGTAGCGGAGGCGCGCCGGATCTGTTTTAACACAGTTAGAAATAACCGGAAACGGTTTGCTAAACAAACAAAATATACCGATTACCTGGAATTTTTAGCCAGCAGGTATTGTCCAGTAAATTGTGATAATGACCGAGGCACAAATAAATTCTGGCTAAAAAACGTTCGCTATTTTCTGGGGAGGGAATATGCCAAACGATAAATACCGTTGTCCGAATTGGGAAAAGTGTAGCAATGATGGAAAACATTGGTGTCATCATTATTTTGCGCATGAAAAGCATAATACTTGCGTAATATACGACAGCGATAGTCCACATTTTACAGGTTGTGTTGATTGCAAAAAATGCGAGGTGGTGAATGAGTAAAAATAATGACCACGGATTTAGCAAGCCCTAACGGAAATCACATGATTGATACTCTAGCTCCCAGGAGAGATTTGTTTGAGGATTCAGAGAAGCGTCAAGAAATTGCGGATATAGAAGGGGCCAGTGGATTGAAAGGAGATAAAAGATGAACATAACAATTACTTGGAAAAAAACTTGTCAAATTACTCCTGATGATTGGGCGGCTTTTACAGAGGTTCAACATTTCAAAGAAGCTGATACGTTAAAAGATGTCCATGAGGTATTGACAAAAAATATGGGGGACAAAAATTTTAACGCAGAGATACATTTTAATATATCAACGGTGGCACCATTGAGAGGAGATAAAAGATGAATATTGAAAAAAGATATAATTTTGCATTACACCTGACCGACACCGAGGGGAAACAATTATTGGAGGGGTTAAGGTATATAAAGCATAGGTTTAGTCATGCTGGAGCTGGTATTTATAAGGCTGAATGTAAGCTTGAATTTATTAACAGCCTTATTCAATTATTGGAGGAGTGAACAGAAATTTTAATAAAGTTTACCAACAGAAATTCTAAACGGAGGTGAAGAATGGAAAATGAAATCGTAGTACGGGAAGAGCAGAGTTTAACGGCAGTAGAAATTAGGAAGCAGGTAAATTTAATCCAAGAGGTTATGAAAGAGGTTATGAAAGAGGGACAACATTTTGGAAGGATCCCAGGCTGTGGAGATAAGCCAACATTATTAAAACCCGGAGCGGAAAAATTGTCCATGACATTCCGGTTGCGCCCCATTATGGATAACGACAGAGATATTGCCATAATTGATTTTCAGAATGGACACCGGGAAGTTAGGGTGTATTGCCATATTTATAATACCGCTGGCCTGGAATTAGCTACAGGTATCGGCTCATGTTCAACAATGGAAAGTAAATACCGGTATCGCGGCGGGGAAAAAGTGGGAATAGGTAAGCCCGTTCCTACGGAATACTGGAATTTGAAGAAAGCGGGCAAGGTTAAAGAGGCGCAGGAATTAATTGGCGGGGCTGGATTAGCTCCGGGAAAAATTGATGGGAACTGGGAAATTTGCCGGATAGGTGAAAAAATGGAAAATCCTGATATTGCCGACACCTATAACACGGTTTTAAAAATGGCGAAAAAACGCGCGTATGTAGATGGTATTTTATCGGCAACCGGCGCGTCTGATATTTTTACCCAGGATATTGAGGATTTACCGGCAGAAATGATCCACACTGAAACACCTGTTGCAAAAAAACAAACAGTTGTTGCTCCTAAAGAAAAAACAGAAAACCCGGCGAAAAATGCTAAGTCTGAACCAGTAAAAGAAAATACTCCCGGCACAGAACTCAATGTTTTAGACGCCCTAAAACAGCCGGAAGGTGCAACATTT
>Ga0180732_1001074_pt1 | contig 18359 bp, 18 predicted proteins | sample KR11_01MetaG_FD_148674 | JGI IMG/M metagenome (GOLD analysis project Ga0180732, IMG submission 148674) | Groundwater microbial communities from the Olkiluoto Island deep subsurface site, Finland - KR11_0.1 MetaG | ecosystem: Environmental > Aquatic > Deep subsurface > Groundwater | place...
CTTGAAAATATCTTTTTAATCAGTTCTTTTCCGCCACCATCCTTAGGATGTGCCTTTCCCGCGTAAACGATTTGCATCCTGCCTGCCTTATCGTTAATCTCAACTAATCGGTTTATATCACTCAATAAAAGGTCTGCTCTTTTATAGGCTGTGGCGCGCCGGGCAAACCCCATAGTAAAGGTGTCGTAGTCCATACCGATACCCGTACGGCTATTCACATAATTAATAAGTTCTTTTTTTGCCTCAAGATGCGCCTGAAATATCGCATCTTTGGGAATACCCAAGGCGTAACGTAAGGAAAAATAATCTGATTGCCAGCCAGGGATATATTTATCGTAAAGCTTTTTGAATGAAGGGGCTGCCCAAGTCAGCAAATGAATACCGTTGGTAATAGAATCTATGGAATAACCGGGAAACATTTCTCGCGTCACTTCGCCGTGTTTTTTAGCTACCCCGTTGACGTATTTACTCAGATTTAAAGCAATCAAAGTCATATTCATTTCGTTATCCCTGATAAACATATCGGGCATTTTAAAAGGTAAATCGCTGCGCAGAGCCCTTTTTACAAAGTCAAGGGGAAACCGGTCATGTCCGGCAGACACAGGAGTATGTGTGGTAAAGATACATCTATTCCTTACAGACTCAAGGTCATATTTTTTATAAATATCCGTCTCAATGTCTTTTTTTGTCTTCTCCAGTAATTCCATTGCCAAAAGGCTGGCATGGCCTTCATTCATATGGTATTTCTCGATATTTTTATAGCCAATAGCTTCAATTGCCCTCAACCCCCCTATACCAAGGATTATTTCCTGGCAAAAGCGATACCACTGGTCTCCTCCGTAAAGAAAACTGGTTAGGGTGCGGTCGTATTCGTTATTCTCAGGAAGGTTTGTGTCCAGAAAATAAACCGGCACAATCTCGCCTGAAGCCCCCTTTATCACATACTTCCAGACCTGTATCTTTACCTCTCTTGACTCGATATAAACGCTTGCCTTTTCCGGTAAAAGGGTTAAAAACTCCTCTTTTGGCCATTCTATAGGAGTTTCTGCCTGGTTTCCTTCTTCATCCAATTTTTGCGCAAAATAACCTTTTTCGTTAAGCAGAGTTACGGCAATAAGCGGCACGCCTAAATCCGCACAGGATTTTAAAGTATCCCCCGCCAGGATTCCCAGCCCGCCGCTATATGTGGACATTTTAGGGTCGAGGCCCACTTCCATTGTAAAATACACGATCTTTCTTTTCTCTAACTCTTTTTTATTCATAGGTATCCCTTCTGTCTACATATGACTCTTTTGCTTCTCTTTACATTTTCCTCTAATGTCTTAAGGTAGGATTTTGTCCTAGTAGCCGGCCGGTCGCTATTTTTTACTTTCCTCATCTCTTAACATAGGTACAAATCTTACAGGAATAATATTTTTGGATACAATTTCCCCTTTTATTTTCTTAAGCTGCTTCAGCTCCTGATAGTGTGCTCCAACAGGAATGACTAATCTTCCGCCTTCGGCTAATTGCTCAACCAAAGCAGGAGGAATTTTTTCCGGAGCACAGGTAACAATTATGGCATCAAAAGGAGCATGTTCCGGCCAACCTAAAAAACCGTCTCCGTGTTTAACCTTAATGTTCTTGTAACCTAACTCTTTAAGTAATTTCTGGGAACGATCTGCCAGCGGCTCCAGTATCTCTACAGTATAAACCTCTTTAGCTAACTCTGCTAAAATTGCTGCCTGATAGCCTGAGCCTGTTCCTATTTCCAAAACCTTTTCCTCTCCTTTTAACTCCAATAGCTCTGTCATCAAAGCAACTATATAGGGTTGGGAAATAGTCTGGCCTTCACCAATAGGCAGGGGATAATCTTCATAAGAAAGGTGCCTATGCGTAAGCGGAACAAACAAGTGCCTTTCCACTTTACCCATCGCCTTGAGCACACGCTCATCAGTTACCCCCCTTACCTTTATCTGTGAATTAACCATATTTTCTTTACGCGCGTAAGATATTTCCTTTGAATAATCTGCTCCCAGAAGAAACAACACTGTGATTATTAAAAATATCCTATTTAGCCTCGTCATGCCTTCCTTTTTCTTATCCTTATCACTTTGGTGGATTTTTCCAATTTAATTCTGATCTAAGGCATTTGAATAACCCACCGGGATAATGTATAACGGTTCATGGTTTGCCGGTAAAGATAATATTTTCTTGACTTCCTCATCATTAAAAGCCCCTATGGGAACAGAACTTAAGCCTAAGGCCACTGATTGTAAGTGTATATTCTGGGCAATATGCCCAACCTCTATATGCGCATATCTTATTCCTCGCTGGCCATACTTCGATGCCAAGCGTGAGTAAACTGCGCAGATTACTATATTAACCGGTGCCTGGTTTATAGCAACTTGCCCCAAAGAAGAAACTGCCAAGCCGCCTCTTAGATCCTGCTCGCTTAAAGGCTCTAGCTTATGCCCATTAGGCAAATAGCGAAACAGGCCATTTTTGGTCAATAAATAAATCTCCATAGGATATAACGCTCCTGCGGAAGGAGCAGTACGAAGATTATAGGACTCTTTCTCTAAAGTTATGCCCTGCGCAGCCCAAAGAAGCTGGCTGATCTGTTGCAAAGTCAAATCCTTTTGCTTAAAACTGCGTTGAGAACGCCTTCTAAAAATAGCCTCTTCAAGAGAAATATTGCCTTTGATAAGCGGTTTGGGTAACTGAATTAACTTTGTTTCAGCCATAAACCTGTCCTCCTTACTAATAAAAAGAACATAACCAGCAGCTACAATTAAGGTAATTATAAATACAAGTGATTTCTTGCGTAAAAAACCTGAAAATATGCTTATTGCCATAATTCCTCTGGAACCCTCTCTCGTCAAGAGGAAAAGAATTGGGGTCCCTTTAAGGGCACACCCTATAGGCGACCCATCTAAAACAAGTAGTCATATTATCTATATATATAGGTATAAAGTCAATCCAAAAAGGACAAAATGTCGGAAATTTTGTCCCATACTTTAAGCTTGATATTAGAAAGAATACGTTAAAGACGAGATAAACCTGACGTCGTTTTTCTTGGTATCTTTAACAGGCTTGGCGTCGTATTCGTCAATTAAACTCAAATTCAACGACAGCTTTTCAGACAAAGGGCTTGTAAATACTGTTTCGGAACGCAGCCTGTAATCCGCGGGATCATCAATAGCAGGATAAAAAACCACATCTTCCGTAAACTTTGAATTTTTAAAAATCGCCTTTTCAAAAAAAGCCCTTGGGATCAAGACAGCCTCTTCGCTGTCATCTGTATTTTTATAATTTGTACGCTCATAACCTATTGCCACCTCAACCATTGCCTTTAGCTCAGGTAAATCATAAAACCAGTACCCTATACCTGAACTCGGGATAAGGCGGTAATCAACATCTGCAAACCTGTCATGGTCAGCCTCCATCTTATAGAAATTGTACCATCTCTTGTTGCCTCCAAAACTAAATGCGTATCGTCCAGAACCATACCACTTCTGCGCATCCATATTTTTATTAGACGAGGAATAATAAGTAGAGCCTTTAAGTGTAATTTCATTCACGTGCTTTTTGTTTCTATTGACGGCGATATCTAAAGAAAGCCGGCTTGTGTCAGTATTGCCGCTGGTTTTATTATAACCTAAAGACACGTTCCTATTCCATATCACGTCTTCTTCCGCTTCATCAGCCAGCTCTACAGATTCTTTTTCCACTACACCTTCAATCCTTTCTATGAATTCTTTTTTTATTGAAACTGTGCCTATGGCCTCGGACTTGATAGAAATAGTCTCTTCAGTAACTTCAACTATCTCACCAGTTATTTTATCGCCGTTCTCTAAATAGACCTCATCTGCATATGCGATTAGATTTAGGCTAAAAATAAAAAATAAAATTGTGATCGATGATTTTTTAAATCTCGTAAAGGCTCCTTGTTCATCTGTCTCTATTCCAGATAAAAGAACTAACCCAGTCGATAATAATGCCGACAATCAATGTTCAAAAACAATAAATTCTTTTTCTTCATATTTTTGGTAATTGTTTAATTATTTTATGACTAAGCGCTTCTCGGAGCTCTATCCTGTTGCTATGACAGGCTATATAAGTCGGAGTAGCGTTATCTACCCATGTCCCACAATTTGCGTATATGCCTTTACCTGTTGTCTCAAGCTGGCATCTGTGCGTATGACCGAATATGACTATTTTCGCCCCATTATTTATATGACTCTTAACTGCCTCATTAAATTCCCCGAAATGGCCGCCTTTTTTCAGATATTCTTGTGATGACGGAGTTATCTTGTTTCTTATCAATGCAGCATGACCGAGAAAATCTTCAGTTTTCTCTAATGCCTTCTCAAGCCATACATCAGCATCTCGATTTACGAATCTTTCCAGACTAGCCGCCAGTAAGGCAAATCGCTTGCCGCTCGGCCACTTGACTGACTGCAGCGGGTTTTTATAGCGGTTGAATATGTCGTATCTATGACCATGCTCGGCAACAATGCCATTTTCTACATCACGATATTCTAGAGATATAGCTACTCCTGAATTTATAAATTTTATAAAGGGTATATAATCATGGTTACCTATAACGTATCTCGCTGTTATTTTACTCCTCATGGACAGAATTTTATTCACAACCTCATTATGTCTGAATAAAATCCTGTCCAGGTCAGCCTGCCACACTTCAAATAAATCCCCCACGATAATTAACTCGCTGGCTTCACCTTCAACAAATTCAAGAAATTTCAGCAACTCCTTATCGCGGTGAAAATCATCTGTCCTTGACCCATCCCCTAAATGTAAATCACTTATAAAAATCTTCATTCTCTTCATAGTATACTCCTAAAGAATAACAAAATCCAAATAAAAAATTATCTAAAAAACTGTCAATCTCTCCAAAAAGACATAAACTAAGCGCCATAAACTAAGATCGAATTAGATAGGAATTGCGACTTTTTGGCTATTATTTGGGAGATAGTGCTTGGTAGGAAACGCCCCGGAACATACTGAATAAGGCCGATAAAACTAATGCCCTAACTCTTTGATACGTGGCGAGATACAAAAGGGATTTGAACTAGTACTTAATCCCTCTTCATTTTAGCGCTTTTAACTTAATTATACTTAATCCCTTGCTTATTCAACCAAAATCTCCGTTATTTCCTGCTCCCCTATGGATTTGAGATTGTCTAATATCTCTTTCTGCCATTTCTGAGGCATAGAGTTAAATATGGATTTTACTATTCGCACTTCTCCCTTATTAAAAAGAATGTTAAGTGTTTTTATAGTCATATTTTGCTCGTTTTTGACTATTGCACTGAAAACAAGCTGTTCTTAAATTTGAAGGTGCATCTGTTCCGCCTTTACATACAGGAATAATATGATCCACTTCTAACGCAACATGATTCTTCTTGATAATTTGACCATTAGATTCCCATTCATTTGTCTTATAATGACAAAAAACACATACCCCGTTGGTTAACATGCAATCCGGTGAAATATCCTCATGGCATTTTCTACAGAACTTTTTTCCCTCCTAATGCCTTCGCTACAAATTAATTTATATATCTTATTTTGATATTTATTATAATTTACTTCTATTTACAAGTCAAATATTAAATTTTTTTAGAATATGTTAGGTAACAAAATAACTGTTTTTCTTCTGGAATTACTCTTATTTCTATATTCAATTTCTGCTTTATTATAATATGTAACCGATAAGCCAAATAGGTAATTAGCATTAAATAAGCGCCATTAAATAAAGCTCATTTAGATAGGAATTGCGATATTTTAGCTATTATTCCAAAGATAGGCTCATTAGATAGTCAGCTTACGATAAATGCGAAGGGTGGGTTAAAAACTAACGCCCTAAGTCTTAGGGGCATCGACAGATAAAAAATCACAGACAGGTTTACCTGTCTGTGATTTATCCTAACTCGTTGTAGCACAATGAGATAGGATAACTGGGGTCCCACTCGTATTAGCCGAGGAGGAACCTCTCGCTATATATTAGGTATGTATTATAAGGCTTAATATGGCCTTTATCAAGAAAATTCTGGATTCAGAGAGGACATTTCCTCACCAAATTTGTCCGAAATGTCCGGTCTTTTTTGGCTGGATTTGACGTAACTCTTTGATGGATTAAGAGATAGAATTGTCCGCCTCTCTTTGTCCGGACATTGACGATAAAACTTTATAGCTTATAAGTTTTTAACTCCAGGGATGCTAACTTGGTAGAGTTATTCGTTAAAGGTTCGAGCAAATTATTCTCATAGTTCCATTTTCTCATGTCTTTTTGATAGCTCTTTGGTTTTATACCCGCTGGCCAATTACTTGGTATATCCCTATCAAAGAAAGCCGCAGAACCAATGACAGAACACTGCCATTTCTGAGCTGAATTAGCCATGGTCCTAGCAAAATAAGAAGGACTCGACCCTCCACCTTTCTTATTGAACCCATGAATTAAATCTACAACCACATCAACTCTTGGTTGCGGTTGTTCTAAGTTTAAGGCAGTTATTCCTTTAATATCATTACACACAGCAATATAAATTCTTTTAGTTTTTAAGGTAAAAACTCTCTCGTAGCCTTCTTCTCGGGCAAGATAATCTGTAGCTTTTATCATCCCTGCTTTAGTATCCCAATCAGTAGGGAAGTATTTTCTCCCCATGGCCTTTATCCCTTTTTTTGACAACAAGATACCAAGTTGATGCCGGCCATCATAGCTATCAATTCCTAAACATACACATGTATCTATCTTTATCATTCCTTGTACCCTAGAGATTAAATCTTTTTTTTCTTTTTCATCGCGAAACTTCAAGAAACCTGCTGGGAATATAAGAACGTCCGGAGCATGGGAAGATTCTTCTACCGCTTGCAAAATAGCTGCTAGCGATTCGATCCTAGAACTCGCTGAATAATTACCCTCTGCATGATAGAGAATACTTGTGACCAGGATTCTATTGTCCATGGATAATCACTTTGTTAAGCATTTCTAAGCTAGCGTTATTCTCGAGAGCCAAGTCGCACCACTGACCTGCCCCTATAAGTTATCCTTTAACATTAGCTACTGGTATATCGCCTAAAATAATACTTGGCTTGATACCTTTTTCAGTAAGTATTATTTTAGCATTATGTTGAAGTGACGCCTGAGTAACCTCTAATTCTTTTAACTTCACAGCATTACCTTTAAAAAACTTCTCAGAAGCGACATTGATAAGCTCTATTGATTTTGCTCTACCTTCAGCCATCTTTATTTCAGATTGCCTGAAGCCGTCTGCCTTTTCAATAGCGGCGAGTTTATCTTGTTCTGCAGCTTCAAATCTACCAGTTGCCTCTAACTTAGCAGCTCTACGAGTCTGTTCAGCTGTCTTCTGTAAGTGCATAGCTATCTTAATGTCGGCAGGTGGGTCAATCTCTTTAATCTCTACCTTATCAACTTTTATTCCCCATTCGTCTGTAATGGCGTCCAATTCTTTCTGAAGATTTGCAGATATGGTAGCTCTTGCAATTAAACTTTCATCTAAAGTCAATGAACCAAACTCCTGCCTCAAGTTAGTCTGTGCTAATTGCTGTATTGCTTTTTTCCAATTATCAATGTTGTAGTAGGTTTTTTTAATAGCTTCTTCAGTAGCATACGGTCTTGCCCAAACAATACCGTCTACTTGGATTTCTACATTGTCCTTTGTGATTACTGGTTGTGCTGGTATATCCAGAGTATGTGCCCTGATGTCCCTACTTTTCGTTGCTTCAATAATAGGGATAATGAAATTAAACCCTGGTTCAAGATACCTATTATATTTTCCGAAGCTTTCTACGATTGCTCGTCTTTGCTGTGGTACTATCCTAATACCAAAGATAAATACTAACACTATTATGGCTAATATTACCCATAACATACTGCACCTCCTTTTAAGTTATTATTCATCTAACTTACCTTCTTTAACTCTCTCGCCGTCACTCCAGAGCCTTCTATACGCAAGAAATGTGTAGTAAATAGCACTTTTGTCTTCTCCTACTGACCTGCCCCCCTTTCTGGTACCTATATTCTAACATAACTATTGGTACCGTTTAAGGGGGTCAGGTCAATTAGGAAATAGATTTGTCCGCCTCTTCCTGTCCGGACATTGATACCTAGCGGTAGAAAATGTGTCTAATTTTGCATCGGCCGAGTCGCTAGCCAAACAGGTTACAACCTGTTTAATGACATAATCCTTGCACAAATTAACCTGCTGGGCCAAGAATAAAGCGTGCCCGTTCGTGGCGAAGCATTTCAAACGGCGTCATACATTTGATATGAAGACCGATACAAACGTTCGGAATCTTTATCTTCTTCACTGCGGTAGATATAATCTCATGCGTCACAACAGCATGGTTATATGCAAGTGCATAAGCAACTATGTAGTAGTCTGCAACTTGAAGAAATGTATTCACAGCGGCAGGCTCATAGTTTTGACTCGTTACCCAAGTACTGACTGAGGCAAGCGCTGGCAGAATCGCAGCGGCTGGCTTAAGAAAGAACTCTGGTCCGCGTTCAGATGCCCAGACTGAAAGTTCATCGGCACCGGCATCAATTTCATCACCAACCTTTTCTATACTAAAAACGCGTTTTTCTTTATTATTAACTATTAGCCACTCCCAGAATGCCGGACAAAAATCCAAACCGTAATGAAGATTTTTCGCTTGTATGAACACATTAGCATCAAGTAAATATGCCATTAGACGACCCCCAAGGTATGTCCGAGATCTCGAAAAGTCTCAAGCTTTGAGAACCCAAGCATACGAAACGCATCACGATAAAGAGTCTGCCCCTCAAGCGTATTAGCGATAAGTGCACTAGCAAAACGTTTACTAACTCGCGCAGTTTGTGTTAGGTAAAAATTACCTCCCGTTCCTGAAGGTAGCTTCAGGAGTCTATCAAGTTCTTCATTATAGGCCTTCCAGAATTGCTTTTCATTAAGACCGCCAGCATCGTAAATCCTCCGTAGAATAACCAAGGTACTAACTTTAAAATGGCGGGCGAGGCGATTAACTTCATCAAACAACGGCTTACTCTTTTGATATTCATTTTGTAACACAATCAGTGGTACTAAAAGTTCAGCAGCAACTAAATTACACCAACGCTCAATCTTATTTCCTGTTATCTGCGCGACTTGCGCATCGGAAAGAGCAGACTGACCTAGCCAAATATGAGCTAACTCATGAGCGAGTGTAAACATCTGAGCTGATTTTGTATCTGAACCATTTATGAATACAAGCGGCGATAAATCATCGACCAGAGCAAAACCTCGGAATTCATATGGATCAAGCTTTCGCCAGTTGTTATTTCCGACAACGCCATTTACCATAATCAGAATTCCTAGTTCATCCGCCTGATCAATGAAGCTGCGTAATGCATCGACCCATGTTCGCATTTTGCGGCGTTCTTCTATATCAAACCCAAGCGCGTGACGAATACTCTCTGCAAATTCTTTAACATTATTCTCAATACTAGCAGAACCTACAAATTGTAACGGTTTTTCACCCGAAGCTCGCATAAACTCGCGGTACCATTCCTGTCGTTGCTGACAAATATAAATGGTATCAAGAAGATCGGGACTTGGCTGTTCAAACTCTTTGTTACCAACGGTACGAAAATCAGGGATCGGAACCTTCTCAACTGGTGGCTCCTGGAGAAAAAGAAATCCGATAGAGGTATATGTAGCTCTGGCAAAGTTCTCCAATTGCTTAAGAGTTGGGCTCGCCTTACCACTACTCCAAAGTTCAAGCTTCGGAAACCTATTATGCATACTCTCCGGGCTTTGCCCAGAACGCTCACAAGCCCAAAGCAACATTTCTGGTTTTACCGTTACACGGCTCATATGTCTGCCTCTTATATTATTCTATAAGATTACCTGAATTGCTCTTTAAACAGCCGTCCTCTTACATCATAATTCGTTACTTAAATATTATACTACAATTTTGCACAATACAAATAAAAAACCTTCACAAGAATTTCTCCTATGAAGGTTTTACTTTTTTAATGTCCGGGATTTATCCCTTCTTAACTCGGGACCGCTATTCAATTGTAAATAAAGGATATCACATATTTTTAATTAATCAAGAAAAGCTCTCCATCTTTTAGTGACCTGTGTGCCGCGATGAATAATTAAATGTATATCTAAAATGGTACCGTTGTCGCCATTTGCCCGTTTTTCAGTGCAAGATTAACAAAATCTATTTTTATATATTTATCTTTTGATCGGATCACATTTCTCAATGAATGAAAAAGTGGTGGAACCTTTTCGTTACAAAACCCCAAGATCAATCTAACCCTCTTTTTCGTATTGATATTCTTGCCTTTAGGGCCTACACTAACTAACTTGATAGCCATTTTATTATCCTCTATCCAATTACGATGCTCCAACCCTTGAAAAAAAAGATTATTAAATTGTTCTTCTCCGCAAGAAGGGCCTTTGATCTCAAACGCGACCAAAGAATGATCGTTCGTATCAAATCCCAATATGTCCAATCTTTCAGGATTTTTTGTGCCTTCTCCGGTCTGAACTTCATGAGAAATATACTTTATATTTATCTTACCATTTAATGTCGGCACTGTAAGGCCGTTCTCGCTTTTCATGGCATCACATATAACCTGCTGATATCGTGATTCGCACCTATCGTGGCTCCGGGATCTAACTTTATCAGATGAAGCATTGCGGATTGTTTTCACAAGATCGTTTGTTATCACTATCAAATGGGGCGTCAATACCGAAAGAAGCTTAAATTTTCTGATAAACACATCGGGGAATCTTGCACCCATAATGTATAAGCATCTTGCATTATTACTAAAATATTTATCGTTTATTTTTTGGAATAAATCTAGTATAGGGTAGAGAAGTATTCTTAGAAATGGTGTTCCTACATTATTAGTTGTCAAATCTTCTGTATTCCCCGGAAATCCCACAGCCAGTCCTTGCCAGTTTCTATCGCCTTTAACAATATAAATTGGCAACCTAGCCAAATTTTCACTTATTCCCAAATCGTGCACTTCTTTTTTTTCTATTTTGTCTACGATTAAGCGCCTGTCTTTCAAAACACTTATTAATCCACGAAGATATTTATCCTCCAAATTCCCGCATCGCACACCTTTGCTATAACTTTCTTTCATAAATAGTATTTTGCTCATACCATCCCCCTGCTACGAGCTATCCTTCCTGGTATATTCGGATTATTTATTGCTTTCATAACACGCTTCCAGTTGCATCCATTTATAGCCCTGTCATCTATATAAACATGAGCTACAAATTTCTCCATTTTAATATAATGAAAAGGAAAGCCATGTTTTTTGAGCCATCTTCTGGTTACTTCTTTACTGCCGTAATTGCGTGAGCTATGAAAAACAACGGTATTGCCTTGTTTATATAACTTTTTAACTGCTTCCAAAGCACCCTTTATAGGCCTTGCCTTCATTAATTCGTAAGGGTTCTTATTCGCTTTACTAAAATCAATCTCGGAACAATCAGCTACCGTTCCATCAATATCAATAGCTATAGTCAGCTTTTTGCCCGGATAAAGCACATTAAGGCCTTTGATTTTACGCATAATAGGCGTTTTATTTTTGTAAACTATCGTCTGTATATTTATTGTCTACGCTGTGGGATTATAACTCCAATGATTGAGAATAGCAAGGTTATAAGCCTTTTTGAGCCTCTAAAATTAATCGTCTTTCTTCGGACAAGGGAACCTTTGGGTAGCGGCCGAACGATGTGGCTGTACGATTTCCACTCTAGGATTTTTTATTCGCCCTTTAATAAACCTGCTGCATTTCCTGGGATCTCTATGTTATTTGCTTTTGCATATTCCACATAAGAAGAAAGTATGTCTTTGGTTAATTTTAAATCCATTGGAATCGCCTTCACTAAAGTAAGCGCTGTGGAAGCTATGCCTTTGACTTTCATTATTTCCATAGGGGAAGCAGTACTGACTGCTCCCTGAGCCTGCGAAGATAAATTCTGCACACTACCCACTAATTCCCGCTCCTTTTGAATTCCACTAACCAAATGAACTATACTTTCCGCCATTAGTTTCTTAGATTCAATACTCGGCACTTTTGCTTCAGCCATTTTTTGTTTAATTATCTCATGGGCTTCTTCGGATGCCTTCCTCGCTTTAGTCAATTCTTTATCGTTAATATTGCCTTCTTTCAATGATTTAACCACCGCTAATTTTTCCAACACTTCATTTTTAACGCCGAATGCTTCAGCCGCTTTTTCTAAACTAAGCGATAATTCCCGTGTAGAAGCCAAATAGGTATTTATGGAAGATGTTTTAGAAGAAGCTAAGTCTGACATAGAAACGCCGGTTGCAGATTGAACTCCGCTTATTAGCTTTTTTACGTTGGGGAATTCGGCAGACGCAGTATTTACATATAGAAAAATAAAACTGATGCTTATCCACAATAATAATTTCTTGTACACTTTCCCCTCCTTGTCAATTTATAATCCTTCTTTTGCTCTTAACTGATCAATTAAATCTTTTGCCGCAGATGTGCTAGCGCTTACCAGTGCATTTACTTTAGCAACCTTGGGATTTTCTCCAATGCCACTATACTGAATAGGCCCAACACTTGCAATCTTTTTGGTAAATTTACCCCTGGAGTCCAAAATATAGCCCATAACATTTACGTAGACTTTAGATAAACCAGTTGCTTGATCTATCTGATCTCTCCCTACATCAAGCATGGCTATGGCCAATAAGCTAATTCCTTTATCTTTAGTTAAATCTACGGTCTCTTTCTTGGTAGAATCCGATATATCATTGCCAGCTGAGAAATCTTTGATGAATTTATCCTTATCTATCCCAGCTTCAAAAGTAGGAACCACCGTGAAATCAGCTTTATTAAATACCTCCGTTACTTTTGCTTCGATTTCTTCTGAAGTATAACTTCTATATTTTACAACTTCGCTTTTTTTCTCAACTGAACCACTTGTTGTTTTTTCATACACATTGCTCTGTTCATCCGACAAATTCCCCTGGTATTTAGCTGTTGATTCCCCTTGATACTTAACTTCCTCACTGCTTCCTTTGCTCACAATGCCTGGTCTTTTCTTTTGGCTCTGATCTAACTTCTCATCTGTTGCCACGCCAATTTTTTCATCCGTTGTTACATTGGCTTTTTCATCTATTCCTAAATTTTCTTTATAATCATTGCTCTCTACCGTCTTCTCTGCTTTCTCATCCATAAATGCTTTTACGCTCTCTACTTCTCGCGCAAGAAAAACGAAAGAGAGATAGACTTCTTCTTTTTTCTTAATGTTTGCTTGGGTGTATTTATTTACTAATTCTTCAATTTGAGCCTCATTAATAGATGCCTGGACCCCAATAGTCCAATACCCGTTGTTCCAATTGCCATCATCAAGCGCCACAACTTCAGGAACATATGTCGCAAGATTCTGTCTAAGCTGATCAATGACATTATTTAATATCCTGACACGCTGTGAATCCAATTCAGCAATATACTTATCTAATGCCTTCTTTCTAGCGTCTTCAAGCGCCAGCTTTTGCTGACCCGTAGTAGCCGTGCGAATAAACTTTGTTTCGACTTGCCCAATAACCTTCACCTTTTTATACTCAGCATGTGCTTCCGTCCCAGCCAACAGTAGAAACCCACAAATCAACAACAGCGTTATTTGTTTAAGCATCGCTCTATTACCTCCTTGTAAAATGGTTTATCATTCTGCATTTCTTTTATCGCTTCGAGCATTACAAGCCCGGTCATTTCATCATGCACAGAGAAGTCATCAACAGTCTTCTGAAGCTTAGGAATATTCTTAACAGATCCATATTTTACTTTTTTCTCCCAGTATTGCGTGCCTAAGTCCGGATCGTAAACCTTGATTGTACTGTAAGCGCCATAAAGATATGCATCTTCACCTACCCCTTCTTTATACAACTCCTTGGTTAATTTACGCAAGGTAAAATCTATCCCATAGCTTGCAGGTGGAATCTCAAAATCCTGCACCCTTGCATCCGAGAAAACTAAAGACATCCTTGCCCCAAGGTAATCTTTTGCATATGGTAATACCGAAACGTCAAGCTTACTAGAGAGAAAGTCTGAGAATTTCTGCGCGATTATACTCTCGAAAGCGCCTAGATTATTCTTATAAATATCCAGCTTATTCTTTGCTTCGTCTTCAAGATAAACATTCATAATTTTTAAACTAAGCCTATCATCATTCCTAAGCTTAAGATTACTTAGCCTTTCTTTCAAAATCTTTAATATGCTGAAATCTTCTGAAAAATAAAGCTTTTTCATGAGATCTAATTTATAATCTTCCGTAGGCGGTTCTTTTCTGACATCAATATATTCTAGGTACAAAGGATAAGAAGCCACTATCTTCATCCCATCAAAATTAACAAATATTACATTACAACAAAGATTTACCACTACTTTATACACATCCTCAATATTTACCACACTGATATTCTCTCGAGTTACTGCTAGTGCCATAGATATCTTAGTATCCGAGTCTTCTCCTATAAGAAGGTTAAAACCACTTATCAAAGATTTATTGTCCTTGAAGAACTTAAGTAGCTCTTTGTCAAATATGGTGCGTTTGTTTTCATCCTTTGTTGATTCAGCTAAGGCAGAGGAATATTTAAAATTTAAGGGGATATCTTTGAAATTACCACAGAAGGCAAAGCCGGCGTATTTGACGTCAGGAGGAAGAGGAATAACAGGTTGAAAAACAAACAAATAGGATTAAAAAACTTAAAAATGCTTTTTTCATAACGTAATGATTTAATTATACTCCGGAAAAAAATAATAGTCAACTAGCTTCTATCAAGTTTCTAATGCTAAATTGAACGAGGATTATTTCGTACTTTCATACGCTACTAGAGATAACTCCCGTAAGGACGGGTAGTAATATTCGACAAAGGGACGGCCTCTCCGCATACAGCTATTGGTAAATTTGAGAGGTATCCCCGGTAAGGACGGGCAGAAATATGACGCGGCAGAAGGACTCTCTGTATACAGGTAGAAAAAAGGCTATTGACCCTATCCGATCAATAGCCTCTAAACTCTCCCATTATGCGTGGAGAACGATATTACTGGGGTAGCTAACGGGATTTGAACCCGCTCTAAGAGATCCACAATCTCTCGTGCTGCCATTACACTATAGCTACCGTAAAAATAATTAAGAAAGATTCAAAATAAGTTTAAAAAATTGCCCTGAATATTCTTCAGCTTAACCAGTTTGTTCTCAAAATTAAACAATAAAATAAAACTTGTCAGAAAAGGCGGTTCTGTTTTTCCGCCAACGTCCTTTTTTAAGGTGACATCCTCTGCTTCCAACGTACACCTTGCGAGCAGGTTGGACTTTAACAGCCGTATGTCACTATTAAGATCGAGCCGCCCTTCTTTTATTACGCGGCTAAGATATCTGTCATACACCATGCCGAGAGTTTTTATCTTGATATCGTCTATCTGCAGGTTTGCTTTTATCTTACTGTCTGGACCGGCCCGGCCGCTTATCTTCAAAGGCGAAAGAAAATCAGTCTCCCTGTTCTTGAGAAATCCTGTTATCGCGAAATCAAAGGCATTGTTTTTTGAGAAATAAAGGCCCAAGGTCTCAATCTCTCCATTAATATTGATAAACTCTAACTTGTTCCTGCCGTCTTTGTCATATAAAACCGTGCCATTATGTATATATATCCTTGAAAGCAAAAAATCAGGCAATAATAAAGGACTCTGAGGACCTTGTCCTTCTTTTGCAGCTAAAAAATCAGCCGCACTCAATTGACTCACGTCTTCTTTTTTTATGCTGATAACAGGGTCGGTTATATAGACCTTTGAAATTATCAGTTTATTTTTTGTAAAAAAAGATGCGGGACTGGGATAGATGCGGACATTTGAAATACTAATCGCGCTACCTATCTTTATGTCCTTTAATTCCAGGCTTACGGGAAATCTCAGACGCGCCTGACCTATCGAGATATCGGCGCTAAAGGCCTTTTCTGATAACCCTAAAAGCCGTGACTTTATATTGCCGGCAAGAAACCTGTAACCCAGAAAGATAAGCCCGGATACACAGAATATAACAATAATAAATACGCTTCTTTTAAAAATGTGTCTGAGCATATTAGTAGTGATGGCCTTTCGACGCGCTCGTCTCAAATATATTCCTTGATCTCGCTTGCTCGGAACCATGGTGAGCAAGCCTTTGACCCGCCGTAGCGGGTCAAAGGCGCGTCGAACCGTGGCGTCCCTGGCCTGATTCGAACAGGCGACCCTCTGCTTAGCATTCCAGCATCAGATTACTCTGACCACCAGTTAAGGCTTGCTGGCTGGACTTTCTCTTGGGCATCACAGCCCCGTCGCGTAAAGTCTCTACACTCAGCACATAATATGCGCCTAGCTCGGTATAGTCCTTTTCAGGATGTCCACCGAATTAACGACGTCCACTTCATAGGTTCATTTCCCTATGAAGGCTCCCTTTTGTCCCTCGCGGCTACAACTTAAAACTACGGCCGCTCGGGATCAATTTTTTCCGCCACTGGCGGAAAAAATCGTAAGGCAGATGCTCTATCCATCTGAGCTACAGGGACGTTTGTTTAATCAATAATTAATGCCTTCAAATCGCTCCGGTATAGGGCTCATGAACCATTCGCTTCTTTTAATTCATGGCCTGCCATGAACCTGAGCGAAGCGAATGGTTCATGGTCGGGGCAGCAGGACTCGAACCTGCGACCCCCTGCTCCCAAAGCAGGTGCTCTAGCCAAACTGAGCCATGCCCCGTTCCAAATTACAAGGCCATGCCACCATTCCATATTTGGAACGGGGCACGCCCCGAATTCTTACAATTTTAGCAGCAGAGTTGCTAAAAGTCAACCTGAAGCCTGAACGTATTTCTTTATAATGTTTTTTGCCTTTAGTAAGGCTCTGCTCCTATGGCTTATCCTGTTTTTCTTATTTATGCCTAGCTCGGCAAATGTCTTTTTATAGCCATTGGGCCTAAAGATAGGGTCATAGCCAAAACCTGTATTTCCTGAAGGTTTTTTCGTTATTATTCCTTTAATCCTGCCTTCTGCCGTACCTATAACCTTGCCTTTATCAGCTACAGCTATTACGCATCTGAAGTATGCCTTTCTTTTTGATAACGGCATGCCTTTAAGCAGTCTTAACACCTTCTCATTGTTACTTGAATACGTTGCTCCTTTACCTGAAAAACGCGCCGAGAAAACCCCTGGCCTTCCACCGAGCGCCTTTATCTCAAGGCCTGAATCATCAGCCACGACAAGCTTTTTCAAAAAGTCCGAGACGATAAGGGCTTTTTTCTTCGCATTGGCCTCGAGAGTCTTCCTGTCCTCTTTTACTTCTGGGACACCTTTAAAACCTTCCAGCGAAACGACCTTTACAGGCAAACCCCTTAAAAGCGTCCTTATCTCTTTCAGTTTATGCTGGTTTCTCGTGGCTATGACTAACTGCATTATAACTCGATCTTTAAAATCTTGCGCTGTATGGCAACAAGCTCCATGATACCTTTTTCCGCCAGCACAATCATTTTATCCAGGTCCTTTTTTGAAAATGATTTTTTTTCTGCCGTGCCCTGCACTTCGATTAACTGCCCTTTACCTGTCATGACTATGTTCATATCTACTTCTGCGTTTGAATCTTTCTCGTAATCCAGATCTAGACATAATTTACCATTTACAATACCCACGCTGACCGCTGCCACATAATCCTTTAAAGGTAATCTTTCTATAATGCCCTTTTCTTTTAATTTCAACAACGCGTCAGTAAGCGCAATAAAACTCCCTGTGATACTGGCTGTGCGAGTTCCTCCGTCAGCCTGGATTACATCGCAATCAATCCATATAGTCCTTTCGCCCAGTTTATCCAGCTCCACCACTGACCTGAGGCTCCTCCCCACAAGACGCTGTATTTCATAAGTACGGCCGCTCTGTTTGCCTCGGGAGGCCTCTCTCGGCATTCTGGTCTTACACGAGCGGGGAAGCATGCCATATTCAGCTGTTACCCATCCAGAGCCTGTGTTTCTTAAAAACGGCGGGACCTTTGCCTCAACTGACGCAGTGCATATTACTTTTGTATTGCCCACCTCGATCATGCACGAGCCTTCCGCAAACTCCATCACATTACGCTTTATCTTAACCCTTCTCATCTCGCCTCCCTAACCTATAGATACTATTGCCGGAAAATCCTCTATTACCAGCTTTCGTATTGATTCTGTTCTTAAATCTTTATACGCTATTATTTCGCTCTCTTTCACTTTTTCAGATAAGTATGCGCCCGCTCCACCAATCGTAACGAAATATACTGCGCCTGCCTTTTTTATGGCCTTCTTCACTTCGACAGACCT
>Ga0180732_1001075_pt1 | contig 18352 bp, 37 predicted proteins | sample KR11_01MetaG_FD_148674 | JGI IMG/M metagenome (GOLD analysis project Ga0180732, IMG submission 148674) | Groundwater microbial communities from the Olkiluoto Island deep subsurface site, Finland - KR11_0.1 MetaG | ecosystem: Environmental > Aquatic > Deep subsurface > Groundwater | place...
GGCTGTAAAGCGGATGGGAGAAGACTGTGAATTAAATTCAGACAGAATAACGTTAGAAGATTTCCTTAAGTTAGCGAGGCAATGATTATGAATACACAATATAAAACAGGCATTATATATTCGTTATGTGGTTATGAAAATTCTATAACACATGTTCCCGGAACAGTATGTGAAAGTTGTCATCAACCATTAGGAAGACTTTTCTTTCCAATAGAAGAAATGTCGGAACTGCGGAAAGAAACTTGGAAAGAATGTTTGCTTCTATGGGAAGCAATGAGCATAAAACCAAATTGTCATATAGAGTTTACTGAAATGAGTCCAAAACAAGACCTGTTACTTAAACTTGGACTTGGTAATATGGAAAATTACTGCCCATTTTGTGACCAGTATTTTAAAGCTGGCTGTGTGGGATGTCCAATCGCAAGAAAAGTAAAACGTGAATTTATAGCAGTAGCATGTCAATCAGGAAATTGTCCACATCTTGAGTATTCAAACAAAATTATCAAGACCAGAATACATAGTCAAAAGTTAGCCAATACATTTTATAAATGGCTTATTGACATAGCAAAAAGCGAAGGTTATAAACCAGATATCAGTTTAAAAGGATGGTGATAACATTGTCAGAACTAACAGACTTTGTAAACAAACATGCAATCAGAGGAGCCTGCACTTGCGATCTTTGTATAGATGCTCCAAATGATCCAGAACAACGTCAACCAGTTGGTCATACAGTAAACGTTCATTTCTTTAAGGTTGCATTGAAAGATCCAAATGCAAACATAGAAGCACTTGCCACTGAATTGAAAGACCTGATAAAGAGACACAAAGGCGAATTCAATGATGAAACTTTACTTGATGGTAAAGAACATTCATATATACATGTTGGAGGTTATATTGGTGATCAAGGAAATGCACTTACTTTAATGGGTTTGGGCGAACTGCTTAACTTATGGAACGTTCTTACACCACACAAGATGCTTGGTGACCTGATTGATGATGAACTGTCTAACAAACTGGCTGGAATGGGCATGATTTCTATTAACTAACAGGAGAAAAATCATGGCAAAAATAAGAATGGAACTTGTTAAAGAAATGCATGAATGGTCAAAGTTTCTTGTTATAAGACCATACGGTAATGAATGTATCGTAGAACCAGAAGAAAATGAAACTGTAGATTCAATCATGTTATCTATTCAACAAGCAATAAATGACTTGATAGACTATGTTGTTAATTGTCCTATTGGTAATTGGACTGGTAGAGCAACAACGTATATAACAGTTCAACCAATCTATGGAGAACGTCGTGACGAGGTCAAACATCGAGTTAGTGAACTAACACATGGCTGGACATGTCTAATGTTGGATCGAGACTTTGATGGGCGTGTTCAGTTAATGTTATACACGCCAAGTCCAACAGATAGACCAAAACCTGCTGAAGACATAATAGACACAGAACGTGGAGTGATGTTTTTCAGTCAAAATAATAGGTATCATAATGGAAGGAACTATGAACATTATCAATAAACTACTTGGTCTTCCAACAAAAGATATATATTAAATTGTTTGATTAAAAATGGTGTGAAAATATAAGGTGATGACTATGAAAAAAATAAAATGTTTTAAAATAGTCGCTGTTTATGAAGATGATACTTCCAGCAGTGATATATTTGAGATAGATGAATACTTTATGTCAGACATAGCTAACGCTATTGACCTACGTGAAGATTCAGCAATTGATGCATTAAGATATTTAGCAATACTCGGAAGTAAAGCCATTACAGGTATCAATCCAGTAGATCACGAGAACAGCATCAAGACACACTTTGGAAATACAAGAAACATTAACAGCATGATACGTGGTCGGTTTGTTCCAGAGATAGGAAAAAACATGACTATGGAAGATGAAATGGCACTATTTGATAATTGAGGTGAATATTATGAAAAAATTATTACTGTCAACGATAGAGTCGTTAAGAAGATGTAAATCAAAAAACATATGGGTTTACGCATGGGAAATAATGAAGGTATAATAATGTTCTCAAAAACAGATGAACTTTTTTCTATTCTTATGAACGTAATGAAAAATTGTGGAAACAGAAAAGTTGACACAATAATTCCAGCAGATCCAACACGTCGAGAAGTATTCACAATGTGGGTCGGTTTGGACGCACCATTTGAGAAAATGGAAGTATCACCATATGAAGAGTACATAGAACCGGAATGCTACAAAATTCGCGTAACTTCTATCTGGGGCGATGATATAGACATTTACAATTATGAAGGTGAAAAAGTTTTGGAAAACCTTCTTAATACAGACGGATGGTTAAGACCACAACATATTAAAGTTGGTTCACGGTATGTAAAAATCAACTTAGTTGAGATATTTGGATATATTTTGGAACGTGGAACATTCTATGCATCAAAACCAAAAAACTTCAAATGTACATGTGAAGAACTTGGTTATATTGATGCAGATGGTGATTATATTAATCCAAATGATCCATACGATGTGTGTCCGCATTGTCTGTCTATAATAATGGAAGAAGCAGAACAAAATCTGCTTGCTTCAGCAATTTAGTCGGAGGTGTTATGAAAACAATTAAAATGTTGGAAGAAGAAATAAAAGAAAAAGAATGTGAACTTGCAGAACTCAAACGTAGGAAAATCAAATTTGATTGTATGACTCAAGAGCAACGTCTTGCAACTAAATTGCATGAACGGTTTTGTCATTTTAATCATACAGATCAATGCGGTTGGTTTTATTGCGAAGATGATTGGAGTCAATCTGCACAAAAAAACTATATTGAAAAGGCGGAGAAAATTCTTCTTATCGTAAAATATGAAACGATGTTGGAGATACTTAGTGTGTTATGATTTCTATGCCTAATAAAATAGTAGTGGAATAACAAATGGATGATTTTATTGCATACTTTGAAGGTAACAAAGCAATATGGGAAGTTTATTCTCAGTCATCTAAAGATATTTGATATTGAAGTACACTATTCTTGAATCTTCAAGAGTACGTTACATTAAAGAACCGGAGATGTATAAAAAATTAGACAAATAGTTTGAAAGAAAAACGAGTAAACGAAACCAGAGATGATATCTATGAACAATAATACAAGCACAGATCATATAGAACCTATAAGAGGAACTTTTTTCCTTTTTAAGGACGGAAAGGTAATAGACAAATGTAATGCAGAAAGCGTTGAACAAGCATATCAAGAACTTGGAAGTAAAGTTCCATTCGGTTTTGGCAAATACATTCTGCGAGATCACAGAGCAACCGGTGAAATAATGATCGGTAGTCACGTGTTTCAAATAAAACCACTCTTAATATAATCAGAGGTTAATATGGATTCACCGTTAAATATCTAAAGATAAAGCAATGAAATCATGTAAGTTCATTACTAATTCAGCAAGATAGACAAAAAAACTGATTACTATATTGGAGTGTTGAATATGAACAAACGAATGAAAATATTAACATTAATGATTGTAATAGTTCTAACAGCTGGATGCATAAATAATTCAAACAAAGTACAATCAATTAACCAAACCGTGGAAGATTATATGCAACCAGTTATAACACAAAACGAATACAGTCAAATCATAACAGAATTAAAAAACGAAAATAAAATGTTAGAGGATCGAGTATCGACACTTGAAACTACAATAACTAAGTATGGTTTGAGTACAACTAATAAACTGTTAATTCCAGAACATTTTCCTTTTGTAATTGAAGGAAAAACTGCGGAATGGCAACCTTCTACTACATGGACATTTTATGAAGTTGGTGAGGTGCATATCCAAAATGCGTGGAGTAAAGATATAGCTTCATATAAAATCGACAGACCAAATAATACAATCCAAATAAAGTCGAGTATATATTTGTATTATGGTTTGAGACTAAAAGAAGGGTATGTTGAAACAATTTATGAAAACGGAGCTTTAGCTGGAGTTTATGTATCGTCCATTAAACCACCAAAATATAATACAGTTACAGAACAATACGAATTACATTAACTAATGGAGAAAAAATGAGCACAAAAATATTAACACTATTGATTGCGATAGTTCTTGGCAGTTTGATGTCGGGTTGTATTGAAGTAGGAAGAAGTACCGTTGCCGATACAGTATACGATGTTGGTGAAGAAGGACTCGTATGGAAGACAGTAACAGTCTATCTTACTAATGATCATCCATCGGCAGGCGGTAAAGGTTTGAGTGGATACTCTGCAAAATACACCGTGGACAAAGACAACAATGCAACATTATCATTGTTAAATGAAGCCCTTGTCAACAAAAGGATGGTTAAAATATATTACACAACTGAACTGTTCTATCTTCCTTGGGACCATACAACTGATGCGGTTGCTTTGATATATAAAGTAGAGTATCTAAACACAGGATGAATAGTTATGATAAGAAAACTCAATGAATTACCAGAAGGAGAAGTTCTTTTTACAGAACCAAATGTTGTTGTTGAATATATATTCGACATAAACATTGGAGCGGTAATCAGTTTATTTTCCTCAAATTCGTCATCAATAGACGACTGTAGTTATAACGGTAGAATTGTAAGAGAGACTGATATACTGTTCACGTTGCAATCCTGCCTTTCGACAACCGAACCTTATAACAGAATGCATCCAGCACAATATATTGGGTTTTCATTTCAAGACCTAAAAAACATAAAAGTATCAAGTGGTATGATTCTGATAAATGTTGGAAATACAATGAACGGATACAGTTTTGTACATCATGAGTCAGATTGGTGCACAGCGTTTGTAATAACAGGGCAGAAAGACGAACTTGCATCAGACTTAAGAAAAGTATTGGCTCAAAGTTTGTACACTGTAGGATTGCAATCTGAAGACGATATAAATATCGTATTAGACAATGCAATAAGGTATCATAAACCAATAATAGGATAGATTAAAATGGAAATATCAGAATACATTCAATATTACAGTAATACAAATGTATTATACTAAGGTGAAACAATATGAGAACAATAATTGTGAAAATGCTTATAGCATTACTTGTACTCAGTACTATGAGTATAAGCGTATCGGCAGATGACAATACAACTGTAAATGTTACAGGAACACCAACTATTACGTTGACTGTGACACCAGCAGTAGTGCAAACAACAGTAATACCTGTAACGAAGCAGACGTTCCGAGTTGGTCCATCTGTTCGGTTAAGACCCGTGAACGATGTAATTAACAAATCGGCAGATGGAATTATCGAACTATATATGGACAATCCATCAATAAATGATGTGACTCTAAATGTAGACGCAAGAGTTAGCGTTCCTGCTGGAATACATGTTTACGGTCAAGGTTTTGGATCAGCGGCAGCCGCTGGAACTGTATATGGAACATTCAGTGTTCCACCAGGAACAGCAAGAACTATATACTTAAATATCAAGGCGGAAAAGGTTGGTAGTTTCACGGCTCATTTCAGTGGACTATATTGGCCTGAAAACAATAAGGATGATTATCAGCCATTGTCTTTGACACACTCATTCACTGTTACAGAAATTTCGTCTAACATAGACAGTGGTGTGAGTACGGATGAAACAGGCGGAAGTATTCTAAGTGAATACTGGTGGTTGATCTTGATAGTGATTATTGTTATTGTTGCAATAGTGGCAATTTCAAGAAGGTCATAAATAGTTTATAACGAAAGATGTTTAACATTATTGTTATTTCATCTTTTATTTTTTTTTTATAAACATTAGGTAAACACAATGTCACACGATGCAGAATACAACAAACAAAAGATTGATAGTAAACTAATAGGAGGAACAATAACAGAATCCTTCATAGCATCTGATGGAGAAAACTTTTTTGGTTTTAGAGTTACAAACAAAGGAAAGAAATATAACGTATGGATAGACAGTGATGAAGAAGGAAACGAATGTGGCTCAGTGACAATCGAGGTGGTAAAGAATTGATAAAGAATAATAAAGCAGTATCGGAGGTAATAGGTATCATGCTTATGTTGACAATAACAGTGACAATGGCTTCTTTGGTAATGTTGATGAGTTCTGGTTTTATGAATGAAGAGTTATCGTTACCCCAATTGTCAATAGTCACTTTAAGTGCAAATCGTGATACAGCTCAAGCCGATATTAAAATAACACACTCCGCAGGAGATAGCTTTAAAGCAAATAATTGGGAAATATCTGTTGTTGAAGTAGGTAATTCTACAAAGTTTATAAAATCCAACTACACGTTTTCGGTTGGAGACCAATTCAATGTCAACATAACAACAGATGGAAATTATGTATATAACATAACACATAATGGAATAGAATCAGATACATTTGCTCCTGTTATAGTGAAAGGAAAAACGTATAATATTAAAATAATAAATCCATTAAGCAGACAAGTAATTACTGATAGTGCAGTCACTGTAATATAAGTGTTATTATCACAATACGTTTTATGTGACAAAACATCAGTAACAACATTTAAATACAATGGATGATAATTATGTATGTTAAGAAATTAACGTCAATAGCTAAAAAACTTCTTTACAGAACGATAGCTATAATTACCAACGTATCAGCATACCTGTTTGGAGAATGTAAATATACAAAAACGTGTGCTTTTTACGAAAAGAATAATTATAACTGTCGTTATCAGGAAAGTAAACTAAGTGTTACGTGCGGATATCGAAGGTAAACTATAAACTATACAGGTGATCAAAATGGAAAGAGATGAAATATTAAAAATCATAAAAGAAAAAGGTATAGATTGGACAATTGCATCAATGGTTGAAGGAAGCATTGGTTATCATTCACCAAAACATGCATATTCAATAATACGGGACTTCTTGAACGGAGCTGTAAGAAGTTACTGTGAACGCTGTTCAGCTTGTTTTAAAGAAGACCTGGATGCGATGCTAAGTTACGATATAGAACTATTTATGCGTCTTGAAGAAAGAGATCCCGAAAAAGTTCAACGCATAATAAAATTTGTTCAACATATCGAAACTATGTCATCAGATGATCAAACAACAATCGGGTTAGCATACCCAACGATGAATGTATGACTATAATAAACCAAAATTCAAAATTGAAGTATAAACCCAAAGCTGTCCCAAAAGAAATTCCAAAACTTATATTCTACGAAGTAATAGTGGAACTTTATGAAAAAGAATACGGTGTTGTTATTGAAAAAGGAAAGTATATTGGAAGAGAATTAGTGTTCTTGTCTTCGACGTCTGAAAGGTTAGCACATCGAAAAACGAGAGCTATAAATACACTATCGGTATTTCCAGGTAATGTTATAGCAAGCCCTATTTACAAAACTCTGAAAGTGACGAAACATATTGCTATCAAAGACATGAAACACATACCACTAAATGAGGAATCAAAATCAAAGAAAAAGATAACAGTTGAACCGGAGGAACAGACACCTTTTAAGAAAGAAAAATCAAAACCAAAGGAACCTAAAGTAGATGAATCTATCTTATCTAAAGCAGAACAAGAAAAGTTGAATAAGAAAAAACGATTTGAGGAATTAAATGCAATAGCAATTGAATCGTCAAGACTATATGCACTTGAACAAGAAGTGTGTTTCATATGAAAATAAAGTACATACTTGTAATAGTTATAAATGTAATATCGTTACCACATTTGATTGACATTATCACAAATGGTATGGTGAAAAACGATATACTGGATTTATTAACGTTTTTCCAATGGGGACTTATTGTATGTCTTATTGTAAGTTATATGATCTCAACTATTGTTTTCAATTTTGCATATAAAATTATCTGCTTTCTGCTAGAAAGTGGAGTTCCAACAAAGTTATTTTCTTTTCTTGAAAAAGAAATCAAATTATAAATGAGGTTTTATGAAAGTTATAGACACAGACATTGACGTAAGGTACAACAAACCAGCGGAAAGTATTGAGATGCACGCTCATTCCGGAGAATGCAAATACTGTAAAGGCGTAGTTAAGATGCTTAGACATCCACAAACAGGTCAACTGCAACCAAATTGGTGTCATTGTCTTCTTTGTGGTCAACCTTATTTCGTAGAGATTATTGGTAGTATCAAAAATTGGGAACTAAATCAGTGGAATCAAAAAGGTTCTGTTGATGATGGTGTAGTACCAACATGTCGTTGGTGTGGTGCTGAAAAGAAAGTAGAAACAGGACTATGTCCTAAATGTTATAGGTTTCCGTAGGGTAAAATAATGACAGACAAAATTAGTGATGTATTAATGGCATCTGATTCGGCAATAAAATATTTGGCTAACAAAAACAAGATCATTTTTAGATATGAAATTGTAGGAGTGAAACGTATGCAAGACACTTGGTTAGTGCAAATAGTCAGTGATTTTTATACTGGAATCGTATTCGTACGTGCAACAGACGGTCACACAAAAGATATTGTTCTGTAATTTTGATGGAGAATAATATGAACTTTAATGACAACGAGTTAACAGCCATTTATTTGGCTACGCAAAAATGGAATTCGGAAAAGCATCTTGTAAAATATATTAAAGAAAACGTTATGGAAAGAATAGACAATTATTTTACTCCAGGATGTTTTTTATATATTCAAGTTGAAAGTTCAACTGGTGATATCAATGCGACAAGTATGTAATCAAACTCACATATGTAAACTATGTGCATTTCACAAACGTTTGAAAGTTCTTGAACCATGTGCTAATTGTTTTCATAATCAAGTGTGCAGACCTATATCTGGAAACGGTGAATGCTGTTGGGTAGAAAAATTCAAAACCAAGGAAAGAATATGAACATAGAAAAATATCCTTTGTTATTAGTGTACTTGGTGCATTAGGAACGATTGTAACATTATCTACAATATTAGGAAATAGATAGGAGACACAAATGAAATTATCAGACTATACTGAAGAAACAGGTAAACTCAAAAATCTAAATTTAGATGATGAGTATGAATGTGACAAGTGTAAAGGTTCGTTTAAGACGCGAGACGTTATTTTAGTAAAGAAACCAGATAATCTTACAATAATGTCCAGTCCAATGTTAATGGGAATGGGTGGATTGTTAACTGTTGAATACAATGGAGATTCATATCACTTACAATGCCCACTATGTAATTATACTCATCTTTTCGGTTTTAATAAAAAGGGTTCCAGTAAAAAATAACTTCATAAACTACATTAAGGAAGATATGTTATGACAGACTTAAACAGAAATCAAGAAGTAGCAGAAATTCTTAGAAAATTTGGAAAGTATTATTCTGCATTAGACGATAGGTTTAGGTCAATAGCATATCGAAATGCGTCATTGACAATAGCAAACCTAAGAGATAGTGTTGAAGATTATTCAGAAAAACAACTTGCAACACTTCCTTCAATCGGCAAATCAATAGCGTCTAAGATAACAGAATACTTAAATACCGGAAGTTCAAAGAATCTTATCGAACTAAAAAAAATAATATCGAAAGATAGTGTCAGATCAGAGCTTATTGACATAGAAGGATTTGGAGCAGCTTCAATAGATGCATTATATGAAACATTTCATTTTAAGTCTATAGATGAAGTGGAATTCATATTGGAATCTGGAGTAGCAAAATTAGTCCCAGGATTCAAAGAAAAGAAAGTCAAAAAATTATTGGATGCTTTAAAGGATCACAAATCAGGTGGCACACGCAGAGATATTCCAATTAAAGAAGCAATCATAGAAGCAGTTGCAATATATAATAAATTCAAAGATGGCATCGGTGTTGATAATATTGCCATAGCAGGAAGTATAAGAAGGTTAAAAGCAACCGTCAACGATATAGATATTCTTATTTCTGAAAATGATCTAGGAATCGGAAAGGCTATGCTTGCCTCGTTTACATCAATGAAAAAAGTAAAACGTGTTGTTGCAAGTGGAGATAGTTTAGCAATCGTAGTTTTGGATAATGGTATTCAAGTAGATATGCGAATAGTAAAAGCAAATGAATTTCATACAGCCCTTCAATATTTTACAGGAAGTAAAGTCCATAATATTCAGCTTAGAAAAATAGCAATAAAGAAAGGTTATAAGTTATCGGAAAAAGGTTTGTTCATTAGAGATACAGACAAACGTATTCCAATTAATTCAGAACAAGAATTGTATGCTATGCTTGGAATTAAATATCCAGAACCACAAAATAGGTGAATACAATGAAACACAGACAACTTAAATGGATTGTATTTATGATCAGTACAATAATGTTTGCCTTAACACAATATAATACAGGCAAAGAAATATTTTCAGCTATGAAATCAAGCCTTAAAATAGAGGAATGACAATCGTGAACATAGAATTTCTTATAATAGCATTAATTATCGGTAAGTCTGTTGACTGGATTTTACAGACACGCCATCAAGCAGAGAATAAAACAACATCGTTTAAAGTGTTGTTTGAACACTCTTTAACGTATGCTCTCTATACAACCTCAATTCCTGTATTAATTGTTGGTATAACCAATCTATTCATAATAATTTACTTGTTTGTAATGTTGTTGATTACTCATATTTTGATAGATGACAGACGATTAGTAAAATACATTATGAGTAAAAAGGAAATTAAACCTGAGGATATGAGTAAAAGTTTCCTATGGTTACAAATAGGTATAGACCAACGATTACACGAATTGGTTATTCTTGTAATGGCACTATCAATATAATTATTAATGAGGCACAAATGTTGAAGTATTGCACAAAGCGATTTCGAGAGCAAGATGGAAACTTCTATTATATGCACATCTTTGGTCATATAAAGTCTGTCGAAGTATGTATAGCGAAGTCAGAACCAATCTATAAAATAGATGTGCGTGAAGCAATAGAATCTGAAAAGAAAAATACTTCATATTATGGTTTTTTAGATAACGCTGGAAATATTGATAATATATATCCAACGTTTGGACTTTTAGATATATGTTATGCTTATGGTGTCAAAGCAGAAGAAAAGACAGGAAGAGGAAAAATAATTAAAGTTATAATAACAGAACTAAGTCAAGAAAGGTGAACTATGGATCGAGTATTTGTAACAGCTATTCCACAAGAAGATTTTGATTTCGTAAAAAACACATTGGAATCTATTGATATAGACGTAGGTAAAGCATACATTAATAAGATGTTTCCTGAACTAAAGGAGTCATAATGTTTCCAGGTTTTACAACACAAGTCATAGAAGAAAGTGAACGATGTTTTTTTACAATTAAATAATGAAGGAATTATCTATGCTAAAAATCATTTTAAATAAAATCAAAAGATTGTTTTGTACGGTTGGAATACATTGGTTAATGAACCACCGTCCGTCTTTCTATGATAATATAGGAAGGCAACAGGTTTATCGAGCAGACTGTATTTGTGGTAAAAAATGGCTTGATAGTTCAACCTTTCCAGTAACCGTATTTTCAAAGGTGAAACGTGTATAGTAAGGGTAAAAATACCAAAAGATTTATATACACATAACACATATATTACAATTTAAAGAGTTGAATTTTAACATGTTTGTCATAAATGGAATGATAGAATGACCGTAGTAAGCAGATACATGATTAGAAACGGTAATCGACATGTAGATATTAGTGTGTTGCTTCCGTTTGATGGTATAGACAATATCTCAATAACACAAGAAAGAGACGAGCGTGATAAATTAATATATGTATTGAGATTGTCCTGTAAATCAGGAGACGAACAAAGAAGTGTGTCATTAAAAATATCGGAAGTTCCAATGTCATTTCCAATCGTAATTGACACAACACAAAAAATAGAATTTATACAAGATGAAGAAGTATAATAATGAAAGGAGGAAAATAATGTGTGAAATATATCATCATCCATGTAAAGTATGTGGAATAGACATAGATATACACCTTGGCGATTATGAGACGATATCGTCTGAAATTGAAGTGTTCTGTAAAAATCATATACCAAACGAAAACATTGTGATTTGGGATAGTAAAGATGAAAACCGTCCTGTTCGTTTGAAAGGTAGAGTTTCACTAAGTAAGATATATACACACTCAAAAGTTGGTGTACGTCCGTTAACAATGAATGCATATCTACACAAAGATATGAATCACCCAAATGCCTCTCATTGTGACATAGTTGAAGAAAGAACATTGAACGAAGAATTCACAAACCAAGTTATTCCTAGAAAAAGTGTAAGGAGTTAATTGTGCAATCCAAAACATTTCTAAAATCTGTTCAGTTAATGAAAGCACTTCCACAATGTGCAATAAGATTAGGGCGTGTATGGGACACAAAAGAAGGTGATTACAGAGCCATTCCTACATGCGGTGGAAATTATAAAGTAAATACTGGATACTGCATAAAATGTGGAGGGTTTGTTAATCCAATGTTAAAGAATGAAGTTAAAGGGTTTACAGCAGAAGGGTTTAATTTACTTAAGTGTGAGTTAAATCAAAAACGTTCAAGTCATGCTGGTTTTAAACAGAAATGATTAGAACCTTTGTGGAGTACCGAAATATGAACAAAACAAACCTAAAAGGTAAAAAGATAGGAAAGGAAAAAATATGAATAAGAAATTAGCATTTGTTCTTATTGCCATAGTTGGCATAGGACTATATGCGCTTCCGTCAACAGTAGCTCTGTTTGCGGGACAGCACAGTTTCGAGAACATAGATCCTTCAGGCAACCAGATTGATTGTGTGAAGTGTCACGGAGACGTAGGCGTAGAATTAGTATCAAACACCAATAATGCGCCACATGCTTCATTCGAATGTGAATATTGTCATCGTATTGAAGTTGGAAAAGCTTCAGGTGATAACAACAATGAAGTAGGAACAACGTATCATGCAGCTTCACTGGTATCGTGTCTTGAATGTCATGGTGGAATTACGCCAGAAGGACACGGCGGTACTGGTGGTTTCGGCGTTTGTACAGACTGTCACACAAGCATGTCTCCCATGGAAAACATTCCAGCAGGTGGATTTGGTCTGACTAATGAAATTGGCGACACTGGTGTATATGAAGCACACAACGATTTCTTGAAGAACGAAGACGGTCTCTTGCGATATAGTAATGCAAGCAACACTGCTTGTGTTGCATGTCATACTCACGTTGCAGTGGATATAACATACGATAAGCCAACAACTATAAAGTTTGATGTGTTCTTCAGACGGGGACCTCTCGACAAATCAGTATTTTCGAATGAAACGGCAGACGGTAGTATAATAAGTTATAGTAACAGCAGTACTCCGTGAATGAATAACGCTAAGATGGGAATTACCCATCTTCTTTTTTTTCCAAAACTTAAGTTATTTAAAATTATTATTAAGATGAAAATGAATAACAAAAAGTAAAGGAAGATAATCATGAAAATTACAAATGAACAGCCAGAAAAGAGAAGGATAGGTTTTAAAATAGCAATATGGCTGACTATTTTGGTATTTACTGGAGGCATAGGATATTGTGTATATAACAATCTTGAACAACATCCAATGTTAATAGTATCTTTAACATCAAGCATTAATGAAACACATAATACACCAATTATCACAAATGTGACATTTGAACAATCACAAACCTTTATTAAAGGAACAAATTCAGTGATAAAGTTTCCAGAAATAAACATAATGGTGAGAAACAGTTCATTACTTTCTATTCCAGTTAGTTATTGGACTAGTACTTATTGGAATCAAGGAGAAACAAAAGGAGAATATGTTTTAAACGTTTTTTTCAAAGAAGAGTATGTTCCTCAACTAGGAGATATATTAATCCTAACAATTAAACAAATAGACACGAAAGGTATAACTATAAATAAACAAACTGTATTCTATGTATGGAAATAAACAGAGGTGAACATTATGATAACGCCAAAATATGTGTTGATATTACTCGCTCTGTTTGGTGTTATATTAGCATCATCACCAAGCACATTTTCACTGTTTGCTAATGATCATGCATTTCACAGTACAAGTACTTCATGTACAAAGTGTCATAAAGATATTCAACTTCAACTCGAAGACACTGGAAATGTAACAATTCTTCACAGTACACAGGATGAAGACTTTGGTTGTATATATTGTCATTCTAATGTAAATAACACTTTAAATAGAATACAATCAAAAGATTATCATTCAGCATATACACCATATTGTATTGAATGTCATAATAGTTCATTGTCGTTTTATGAACCAAAAGAAGCACATGCATCAATTATTACTGGATCAACACCATATGAAAGTGGTAGTGAATCATGCATAATGTGTCATACAACATTGTACGATTCAATAACGATTAGAAACAGAGTTGTTTTTGAATTTGAACAAGATAGTGTAACAGCGAATGGAACACCTGAATATAACGGTTCATATACAACTACATTTGAAAAAACAAATACATCTGGATCACACAATTTTGTTGATAGTGTAGAATGTTTTATGTGTCATTTTCCAATATACGAAATTTTGGATCAAAAAGGAAAACCATATGGTATGCATAGACATTTTGGTTGTGAAGGATGTCACAGAGGAAGTGGTAGAACAAGTCAAACTGATGAAGAACAGATTACATATCATGCAGCCAAAACAAAGTATTGTAGTGATTGTCATACAGAACAACATATAGGTAATCCGCGTGATTGCAACCAGTGTCATACTTCACATGGAGGGTTTAAAACTTCACACGGAGGTCAATAACATGGCTTTAGAATGGTTTTTCTACAAAAACATGGATGTATCTGAAGGTATAATAGTATCCATAATAGCACTTGTTGTACTTTCATTTTTCTTCTTGTATAAAAAAAACAACAATGTGATACTTGGTATAGTTAATTGGATGTTTAAACCCACTTTGATAAAAATACAGAAAGATAACAGAACACGTGATTGGTTGATATTAATATTACTGATTTTTGTTGTTGTAACTTTTAACTTTAAACTTATTTCATTAATGGTTATAGTGTCAGATTCTATGGTTCCAGAATTTCAAAGAGGAGATATAATATTGACACAGTCTATAGACCTACATCCAGAAGTTGGAGATATAATAACATTCAATGTAAAAAACCAGAAAACAGCTACGAGTCATAGAGTAGTAAGTATGGACGGCAATTATATTAAAACACAAGGTGATAATATTGGTCTACCAGATAGATATGAAACAACACAAAAAGATGTGATTGCAAAAGCAATACAAATAAATGGACATCCGATAGTGGTAAAGAATCTTGGAAGCTTATTCATAACAGATTATTCTCAACAAGGAATAATCTCCAAATTTGGTGATAGATTTACTTTCCTTCAACAACTGTCTTTGACTATCAAAGCTTGGGGTCTGATAATTACAATAATTGCGATTATAGCATATATATTTTTAATGGTAGGTGAAACCAGTTATGCCAGAAAATAACTATGTAAAACGAATTAAATCATTTTTAACAAAACAAATTAGTCTACCGCCAATATCTTCTATATGTTCTATTCTGCTTGGAGGTATAATAGCTATCGTATCAACAGTGTCGTTTGTTATAGATATAATCTCAACACAGAACTTAATAGCAATAGTTTTGGATTTGGTTGTTATGACTATATCATACTTAACGGTATGGCAAGGACTATACTTTTCAATAGCAACAAAGATAGCTAATGACAGAATGGAAGAACAATGGAAAATAAAGATTGATCCATTAATCAAACTCATAGAACAAACTGCTGGAAAGATAGATGAAATTGAAAAAGACGTTGCAACTACAAACGTGAAGTTGAATACAACAATGGAATACATAATGCAGACACGAGATATGGATGCATCAAAAGCATACATAGTTCCGGGTATGTCATTTAGATTCATATCAAAAATATTAGTGTTAATATCTTTCACGTTTGCATCTTTAGTGTATGTATCTTCGTATCCGCTTGGAATAGTACATTACTTTATAATGGTAATATACCTTATATGGTGGTTATTCATTACAATTGAATATAAACTATTCGGAAGTACAACAGCATGGATATTCGTAATTATACCATTGTTATTAATCCCTTCGTTGGGTATAATAATAAGTGCTGTTTATGGATTAAACATTATGATAGGAATATTATTCCTTGCATTGTTCATATATATAGCGGTGTATTACACATGGGCAAGTTATTCAACAACAGGATACAGCTTAATAGACATGAAACAAATATTGTTCCAAATTAAAACTAAATTAAAAAGAAAAACTCCGGTTATATCTAAGGAAGACCTAACTGAATTGGTAAGGTGAACATTATGAATATAAATATTGTACGATCACTAATTATTATTACAATATTATTATTAAGTAGTTTACCTGTGTCCGCTGAAAAGTATATAATTTTTACGGATAGAGAATTCGGTTTTTGGGCTTTAAGAACAGCGAATATAAGTAATCAATCACATTACATAAATAAAATACTGACTATAAACACAGGAGATACAGTAGAATGGATAAACATGGATGGTTACGATGAAAGAATATCGGTGATAAGTGAAGACAATCTATGGGAAAACGAATCTCTATTAAGCGGTGTTGGAAAGACGTTTGATTTTACGTTCAATAGTTCAGGAACATATACTTTTCGTATAAAAGAATCATCAAGATTGTTCTTGAATAGTTCCAACTATACAGAAGAAGCAAAAAGTGATTCAAATATAGTCTATATTAATTATACCAAATCGGATGGTACAATTGGAACTCTTAAATTAAGAAGAGATTCCAAAAAAGCAAATGCTGAATATATAAATAGAGTAGTGGAAGTAGATCAATATTATACAAAACAAATGACCGTTAAAGTATATGGAAATATGATTGGTAATGGAACTTTTCCAATAGCTAAAAGCATGCAAGTTACACCAGTAATATCATCTGTCTATAAGTATTCTTCAAATAAAACAATAGTTGACACTAGTCCAAAACCAAAGTCAACTATTACAGTAACACCGAAACCAATTGTAACAGAAACTCCACGTCCATATGAAAGCTTTCAAGAGTTTACATTGTATGAACTCGCAAAAAAATGGTACGCAATAATTTTGAAATCAAACGATAATAGTCAGACATGAGGAAATTGCATTTGGAATGTTTTTCACAAACCCTATCCAACCACCCAAAATTGTTTTTGCATTTCAAATGTGACCTTAAAATGTCTGATTATTAGATTATAAAGTCATGAGGTAAGTATGAAAAATTTTTGTGAAATATACAACAGAATAATGAATTGGTATACAAAAATACTAATGAAGTTTGGAGATAGTTCGTGGTTTTTCTACGAACACAGAAATAACAGAACCGAGATAAATATAATTGCTGGGTTGACTTGGTTAGCGATTACTCCAATATATATTATAGTGATTGTAATGATTACTTTTGTGTATAACTTGTATCATAGACTTAGTAACATTACAACATCGAAATGTTCAATTAGAAACAGAACTGAATTAGACAGAACAGAAAATCCATGAGGTGAATATGAAAAAAGAAAATAAAAAAGTTCTTTCAATAAAAGAGCTACGCGACGAATTAGAAAAACTAAAACTTAGTTGTAACAAACATCAGAATCCGATTCTATTATCTGATTCATATAAGTCTTCCCACTGGTTACAATACCCACCCGGAGCAGAAGCTTATTTTGGATACATAGAAGCAAGGAAGCCTGTTAGAACAATAGAACCTTTTACCGAAACAGTATTCTTTGGATTGCAGATTTTCATAAAAGATTATTTGTTAAATCCAATAATATCAGAAGATATTGATGAAGCAGAAAAATTCTTCGCAGTACATGGAGAGCCATTTAACTGTAAAGGTTGGGAATACATACTGGATAAATATAATGGTTATCTTCCAGTAACAATCAAAGCAGTAAAAGAAGGCTCTGTTATTCCAGAGGGCAACGTACTCGTTACTGTGGAATGTAATGATCCAGACGCATTTTGGGTAGGTAGTTTTTTGGAAACCTCTTTGCTTCGTGCTATATGGTATCCATGCACAGTAGCAACAAACAGTCGTGAATGTAAGAAATTAATCTACAAATATATGTTGCTAACTTCCGATGATCCAGTTAACGGCATGATGTTTAAGCTCCATGATTTTGGAGCCAGAGGAGTTTCATCTTCTGAATCTGCTAAACTAGGTGGAGCAGCACATTTAATAAATTTCATGGGTTCTGATACAATAGAAGGTGTCAGATGTGCAAATGATTATTACAATGGTGGAAAAATGGCTGGCTTTTCAATTCCAGCAACAGAACACTCAACTATTACAGCATGGGGTAAGGATCATGAAGTAGATGCATACAGGAATATGCTTAAGCAGTTCGGTAAACCCGGAGCTATGTTTGCTTGCGTTTCAGATTCATACAACATCTTTAACG
>Ga0180732_1001076_pt1 | contig 18317 bp, 19 predicted proteins | sample KR11_01MetaG_FD_148674 | JGI IMG/M metagenome (GOLD analysis project Ga0180732, IMG submission 148674) | Groundwater microbial communities from the Olkiluoto Island deep subsurface site, Finland - KR11_0.1 MetaG | ecosystem: Environmental > Aquatic > Deep subsurface > Groundwater | place...
TTCGAGCCATGTGAAGTCGGTGGCTTGCGTCAACCGGGAGCTTTACCATCACGATTCCGGAGAAATCACCCAGAAGATGATCGACATGGCGTACCACTGCCCGGTCGATCTGGTGGCGCATGGGGTTCCTCACCGTGTGCTGTCCCGACATGTGGATGAGTGATATGTGGGAAGCGCTTCAGTTGGAGTTCATACGCAACGCCATCACGGCAGGCCTCCTGGTCAGCCTCGTTTGCGGGGTGATCGGGACCCTCGTGGTTGTGAACCGCATCGTTTTCCTGGCCGGCGGCATCGCGCATGCCGCCTACGGCGGGATTGGCCTGGCGTTCTTCATGGGGTGGCCTTACTTGGCGGGGACATTGGGATTTTCGCTTTTTTCCGCCGGCGTCATGGCCGCCGTCACTCTCAAGGCCAAGCATCGGGCGGATGCCATGGTGGGAATCATCTGGGCGATCGGCATGGCGGTCGGCGTCATACTCCTTGATCTTACCCCGGGTTATCACGCCGATTTAATGAGCTATCTCTTCGGCAGCATTCTGGCGGCGCCGTCATCCGACTTGTGGCAGATGGGGCTGATGGCGATCCTCGTCATCGCCGTCGTTGTCTATTACTACCACGATTTTCTCTCCATGTCCTATGACGACGAATTTGCCCGCCTGAGAAGGGTTCCCGTCACCTTTCTCTATTATCTGCTGCTCGGGATGATCGCCGTTACGGTGGTAATGATCATCCGCGTGGTGGGACTGATTCTCGTGATCGCCCTGTTGACCATCCCGCCGTTCATCGCGGAAAAATTCACCGGTTCCCTGAAGGCCATGATGGCGGCCTCATCGGCTTTGAGCGGCCTGTTCACCCTGATCGGCCTATGGTTGTCTTATCTCTTGAATCTGTCCTCGGGCGCCACGATCATCCTCGTTGCGGCAGCGGGTTTTTTCATAGCGGCCCTATGGGAGAGACTAAAACAGCGGAGATCGTCGGTGCGTCAATGACGGTGGTGTGCTTCGGCCTTTTTATGATCTTGTTTCTGGACCTCGTATTTGTCATCGAGCCCCGTTTTAAAAAGCTGTAGTGGATCTGGAGTAGGCGGCGCCGAAAACGGCATGTCTCTGAGCGGCAAGATTCACAAGCCGGCTGGCAAATTCGCCGTAGGAGATGCCCTTTGACTCGGCAGCATAGACCATACTGGTATCGGGACTTAAATCGGCGTTGGGGTTGATGTCCAGGACATAGAAGATGTTGTTTCTGAGACGCAGATCGATGCGGGCATAATCACGACAACCGAGCACACGGTAGCTTCTATAAGTGGTCTGCCACAGTTGTTCATATTGATGATCCTCCAGCAAAGCCGGAACAACAATCTCGATTTTTTCAAAATCTTCCGAGCCGGGCATGAATTTGGAGTCATAGGTACAAAGATGGTGGCGGATGTCCGCAAAGGCGGAGAAATCCATTTCTGCCGGAGGTAGCATTTCGATTTTCCCATTGCCCCAAAGAGAAACATGAAATTCCCGGCCCTAAATAAAATCTTCCACCAAAGCTGGTTGTTTCAGCACTTCTTCGACATAGCCGATGCGCTCCCGCAACTCTTGTGGATTAAAGACAATCGCCTGTGCCGTCACACCGATGCTGCAATGCTCAAAGGACGGCTTGACGATGGCAGGAAAACAAGTCCACTGATCAATATCATCCAGCGAAACCACCCGCCCGAGGGGCGTTGCAATGCCGTTTTTTTGTAATACATTTTTGACAGCCATTTTGTGCCAGGACAAAGCAAGAACTTCCGGCGGAGAGCCCGTATATGCATAGGATTGTGATGTGAGAACGGCCGCTACATCAGCCTCGCTTTTGGGACAGTTGGGCAGTTCCTCACACCAGTTCATGACAATGTATCCTTCCGGTTCATATGGCTTAAGGGTGTTTTGGAGATCGGAATTTTTGACCTGCAGATCAAAAACAGGATGTCCCTCTACATTCAGGGCTTCTATCATGACTCTGACATCTGTTAGAGCCGAATCTACTTCCTCTGCGGACCACAACGGATCGACATTGTGGAGAAGTAAAACGGGGAGATCGGTTCGCCTGATCGCATCTATCATGGATAATTCCACTCTTTCACAATTTCAGATTTTATATCAAGCTTCATGATGAACGATCCTCTGATAGGACCTGTCTTACGGCGGCTTGACTATAAGAAATATTTTTTTATGTGTCAATTTTTTTTAGCGATGAAATAGACAATGGCTTCAGTGTGCAGCGATATCCTTCAAGGCGCTGATAAGGGTCGCCGGATCATCGAAGACGGGGCCGGAGATCAGCGTCTCCGGCCGGCGGATGACGATGACCCGACAGTGGGTTTGGCTTGCTGCGGCGAGTTTGGCTTCGACGCCTCCGGTCCGGCCGCTTTCCTTTGTGACGATCACGCCGATACCGAAGCGCCGGATGGCGGCAAGGTTTTCCTCGACCGAAAAGGGACCGCGCCCGGCGATGATCCGGTCTTCCAGGATGCCTGCCGCCCGGCAGGCATCCCGCGATTCCAGACTGTCGAGGACGCGGACGATGTACGGGACGCCGGTACGGCGGGCGGCCTCCGCGTAAGGGGCGAGGTTCCGGGAACCCGTCGTCAGGAGGACCGGCCGGCCGAAAGCAAAGGCTATTTCTGCAGCCTCGTCGTGGTCGGCGGCAAAACGGACGTTTTCTCCTTTCGTATCGGCCTCGGCTCGCCGGAAGACGAAACAGGGGATCCCGAGGCGCTGCGCAGCTTTCTGCGCGACCGTGTGGGCGTCTACAGCGTAAGGGTGGGCGGCGTCGACGATTGCCCGGATACCCATTTTCCCGGCGAGCGCGACCATTCCCTCTTCGTCGAGGCGTCCTTCCCGACGGGAGATCCGGGGGTGGTCGCCGATCACGAGGGGGGCGTTCGTCGCCGTCGAGACGAGGACTTCGTACCCCGCCGCGGCGAGAACGGAGGCAAGAGGGGCCGTTTCACTCGTCCCGCCGATGAGGAGGATCATATCACGTACCCCCTCGGTGTGACGAACCACTCCGCAATCTTCTTTGTAAAGCGGCTGCCGATGATGACGACGCTCCGCATGGCGATCGGGAGTTCGAGGAAGTGGTCAAGATCGGAATGGAGGATCCTTTCATCCGGCGAGCCAAGCGCGGTTCCAACGCCCACGGGAGTTGTTCCGGGGCGGTGGCGGCGGAAGATCGCCGCCGCCTCGTCGAGCTGGCGGGTGCGTTTCTGTGACCGGGGATTGTAAATGGCGACGACAAGGTCCGCCGCCGCAACGGCTTCCAGCCGCGCCCGGATCGTCTCCCAGGGTACGAGCAGATCGCTCAGGCTGATCGTCACATAGTCGCACATGAGCGGCGCCCCGAGGCGTGCGGCAAGGGCCTGGGCCGCTGTGACGCCGGGGACGATCTCGATGGGAACGGAAATCCCCTCCGCGGCGGCGAGCTCCAGGACGAGACCGGCCATCCCGTAAACACCCGGATCGCCCGAAGAGATCAGGGAGACGGTCTTACCCTCCGCCACCCGCTTGAGGGCGAAGCGGCAGCGCTCCGCCTCGCGGGTCATCCCCGTGGCAATCAGCTCCTTCCCCGCCGTGATATCCGAGACGAGCTCCATGTAGCGGGTGTAGCCCACGACGCAGTCACTCCCCGCGATGGCCTCCTCGGCGCGGCGCGTCCGGTCTAACGGACCTCCGGGTCCGATTCCGACCACGAAAAGCCGTCCCGGGTAAGGACGATCTTGATTCCATTGGTCTTTTTTTTTCTGCAAGTGAATTAGGTCCTCCTTCCCGCCAAAAGCGCCGCCGTTTCGGCGACTGCCGGCAGATGGCCGGTCGATTCAAGGCCGTCGATGCTCTCGACGTGCTTCACGCATTGCCTTTCGTGCCGGACGCGCCGGCCGTGGAAATGGCGATGCCGGTAAAAATCAATGTCGCGCCGATCAGATGAAAAAGATGCAACCGCTCGCCGAGAAACGTGATGGCCAGCACAATCCCGAACACCGGCACCAGATATAGGAACAGCCCGGCGCGATTGGCGCCGACTTGCTGTACCCCGCGGTTCCAGAACAGATAGGCAAGAATGGACGGAAACACCGCGAAATAAACCATCCCGGCGCCGGTTGCCGCATTCCATACGGCGACGCGGCCGCTCGCCAGTTCAGCCAGGTAGAGCGGCAGCATGAGCAGCACGATGCCACCGACGACCGCGGCGCCAAGGAACGCCAGGGTGCCGATGCCGGCGGGCCGCCACCTCAGCAACACCGAATAAAGCGCCCATGTCAATGCGCAGCCGACAAGCAACAGATCCCCATGGTTGAAATCGAGCCGCCCCAGCACCGCGATATCGCCGCGACTGACAATCCCGACGACGCCCGCCAGCGACAGCAGGATACCGGCCTGTTGGCGGCGCGTCATCCTGACGCCGAACAGCACCCGCCCGATGAGCACGATCAGCAGCGGCGTTATTGAGCTGATCAGCACGCCGTTGGTTGCGGTCGTGGTCTGCAGCGCCGCGTAAAGAAAAGTGTTGTAGCAGCCCACGCCTAGCACGCCGAGCAGCGCCAGGCGCATCCAGTTGGTGCGCAGCAGTGTGCGCTGCTCGTACATCGGCCGCAGTACAAACGGGGAAAGCAGCAGCAAGGCCAGCACCCAGCGCCAGAAAGCCATTGTCACCGGCGGCAGCAGATTGTGCAACGCGCGCGCCATCACCGCGTTTCCTGCCCAGAACAGCATGGTCAGCGTCAGCAGCAGATACGGCAATGCGCTCACCAGGCGCGGTGAATGGGAAAGTCTTCCCGGGCGAGCGCGATCGTGATTCCGTTGGTCGTTTTCTTCCTGCAAATGTATTGTGTCCTCCTTCCTGCCAGCAGCGCCGCCGGTTCGGCGACGGCAGGCAGATTCACTTTTTCATTTACCCAATCCGAGTGCGAGAAATCGCGCAAAGAAGCGCGTATCTCCGCTGCGGCAATGAAGCGGATCGGGATGCCGAGCGCGTCCGCGGCGGCCAGCAGGCCCTCCTCATCCGCCTTCACATCGGCGGAGGCGAGGAGACGGACCTCGTCGAGGGCGACGCCGGCATCTGCAAGGGCGCTTTGGACGGCTGCGACGATCCGCTCCGCGGGCGTTCCCCGGCGACAGCCGATCCCGACGATGACGGATTTGAGCGCTTCGGTCGTCGTCGTGATGACGGGCTCTGCCCCCAGGATATTCGCAACGCGGATCGCGAGCGCATTTGCCCCTCCCTCGTGGCCGGACAGCAGGCTTACCGCCCAGCGGCCCCCCGCATCGAGGACGACGACTGCGGGGTCTTCGAACTTGCTTTTGACAAGCGGGGCGACGGCCCGGACGACGACACCCGCGGGGGCAGCGTAGACAAGCCCCCGGCAGACAGGGAAGAGCGAAGCCGTGAGGTCGGCGATCCGGGAGAACCGCGCTGCTTCCGGGACCTCCGGGCTCTTCCACGCCGATTCGCACCGGCCTGGCTCACTCCTATCCGCTTCCCGGTGGATTGGCTCATGTCGGATAATCCCGCTCCCACTCGACTCGTTCCCGCCTGACACGTCCCTGACTGATTCGTCCCAGACCGACTCATGAATGTAAAGACGCGACCCCGGGAAAGCAGCCGCCAGCGGACCGAGGAGTTTCGCCCCTTCCTTGGAGAGGGTGATGAGCGCAGTCGTTACGGCGTTCATGATTTTTTTGCCTCCCGGAAGCCGTGGGAGAAGGCGGGATCATAGAGCTTCGAGGCAGGGACGTTGCGCGAAAGCGCCCTACCCACGACGATCATCGCCGTCGAGCCGATATCCTCGGCCTCGGTCTTCACGGCGATGTCGGCAAGCGTCCCCCGGATGATCCGCTCCTCCGGCCAGGAGGCGCGGTGGACGACGGCGGCGGGACAGTCCTCCCCGTAGTGGCCGGCGAGGGTCTCGGCCACCTCCCTGATCTTTGCAACCGAGAGGAAGATGCAGAGGGTCGCGTGCGTCCGGGCGATCCGGGCGAGTTCCTGCTCCTCGGGAAGCGGCGTCCGGCCCGCGGTCCGGGTGAGGACGATCGTCTGGGAGATCTCCGGGGCGGTGAGCTCCGTGCAGAGCGAAGCCGCTGCGGCCTGGAAGGCGCTCACCCCCGGGCAGACGTCGTACGAAATCCCCAGGGCGTCGAGGGCGTTCATCTGCTCCCGCGTCGCTCCATAGATCGAGGGATCGCCGGAATGTAGGCGGACGACGTCAATCTCACGGTCCCGGGCTTTTCTATAAACGGCGACAATCTCTTCATGGGACATCCGCGCGGAGTCGTGACGCTCAGCCTCCACCGGAATGAGAGCGAGAACGCCCGGGCTTACCAGTGACCCGGCATAAATGCAGATCCGGCAGGCCGAAAGCAACCGCGCGGCCCTCAGCGTGAGGAGTTCCGTATCCCCCGGACCCGCGCCAACGAAATGGACGATCATCTTGTTCACTCCTTTAATAATCCTCACTAATGTATCTCAACGACGTCATTCCCGCCTGCCCGATTGAAACTCCGGTATTGCCCGACGCATGAATTCATCGAAGAGCGGAACGGTAAATGCCATGTCACCGTGAGCCGGGCTGTAAATCATTCCCTTCTTGATGAGATTGGCGCGCACAGGGCCAAGGGTCGTGATTTTTGCCCCCAGTATATCGGAAATGTCACCGGTTCTATACGGCCCTGATCCAAGTTCCGCCATTGCTCGTAAATAGTGCCTTTCCCGCGGAGTGAGGCGGTCAAAACGCACCCGAAAGAAATTTTCGTCCAGACGGTCTCTGACGACAGGTGTCGCCTCCAGGGTGATCCGGAGAGAAATCGGCGAGGTGACGGCATGATTCCATGCCTGATATCCCCACTCTTGGATGAAGTAGGGATATCCTTTGGTCAACCGATAAATTTCCTGTAAGGCGGCGCTTTCAAATTCCACTCCCTCCGCCCGCACGGGATCCAGAAGGGCTTTGGTCGCATCCGTTTCCGACAGAGGGCCGATATCCGGAAAGTTGAACAGCCGTTCGGCATAGGATTTTGATTCACCGGCCAGGCCGGGTAGTATCGGCAACCCCGCTCCGATCAGGACCAGCGGGAGCTGACGCTGCTGCATCTTGTGCATGCCCATGATCAGGGCGCTCAACTCGGATTGATGAAAATATTGGATTTCATCGATCAAGATCGCTACCGCAGAACCCCGTTCCTCTGCGGCTTCAGCAACGGCCGTAAAGAGACTGGGCAGATCCACTTCCAAGTCTCCACTGTCTGCGGCACCGCGCTCGGGTTCGATGTCGATCCCAAACTCCACATCGCCCAGTTTTACTTTGACTGCCCCGATGAAGCTCTTCAGCACCCCGATCCCCCGCCGGACCTTGTCTCCTGCGCCTACAATCCGGTCCAGGTCGTAAAGCAGACGGCGCAGGTGGGGAATGAGAAGCGCGGCCAGCTGTTTATCCTCATGCGCTTCGACCAGGATGGTGCGATATCCGACACTTTGGGCCATTTGTTCGATTTCATTGAGCAGAACGGTCTTTCCCACGCCGCGCAGCCCCGTCAAAAGGAAGCTTTTCTCGGGACGCTTCGCGAGGACGCGTCCAAGGAGAACGCGGGCCTGTTCGAGGATGCCGTCGCGGCCTGCAAGCTCTGGTGGCGGCGAGCCCGCACCAGGTGAAAAAGGATTCCTAATTCTGTCCATCACCACCTCGTTTATATCAATTTATTCGTCTTTATGCGGTTATATACGCCATTGATCGAATAAATACAAATTATTTGTTATAAGATCAGTCAAAGTAATCATTCCCGAGAAAATGGGAATCCGGAATTGGACGGGGTGCCGTACCGGATTATTTCCGGCACCACATTTTAATGCACCAGGTTCTTGCTTACTCTCTGGTTTGAAAAGGGATTTTACTGACAGTATACATCACTCGTTTTCTACTTATCTATAAAAAGTATCATCCTGATATGTTACGTATAGTGTTTTTATTGAAGTCAATATTCTGAAGCAGAGTTTGTGAGTAGAAGGTTTCAACCCGTACTACACAAGTACGATGACAGAAAAGAGAAATTTACCTGAAAGGGATGCCTGTGAAAGGCCGCATGCGCACTACAACATCTCTATACAAATAGCCTGTGTCATGCCGCGGTCGGATCCGGCGGCTGGTCAGTTACTACCCCCCAAGCATGCTGATCAATCATTGAGCGCTCAAACTCTGTATATCCGAAAAAGGTATTCCCGATAATGTGTGCCACTATACCAGCTTTCGCTATTGAATCGAGATCAATATCTATCGGCCGTAGGGGAGCTTTAGACACCATTGGAAAACCCCAGTTCCAAAGCAGATCGCTTGTCATGACCCTGTCCCCCAAAATGAGGAAATTCACGACAGCATAATGCGCGCTAAGTACGGCGTGACCATCGGCGAAGAATGCAACCGTGGCAAGGTGCACGTGATCCCTAATCGGATGCCTCCGAACCTGATATGACCCGCCGTTCCTAAGGGTGACAAATGGTATATTCTCACCATTGTGAGTGAGTATCCAGTTATCCTCGTACACACCTGTGTCCTTCAGGTCTTGCAATGGCGACCACACAACCCCATCCGAAGCGCCCTTCATTCCGAAACATCGAATTGGTCGTCCGTGTGGAGTCGCGTCGTCCGGGTGCGGTGAGTTTCCCTGCAGCACCTGGGACGTAAGCACGGAAATCGCGGGTAGTGCTAGGAATTGCCATGTGCACCCTTGGCGCTTTCTAAGAATGAGGGGGCCGATTGAGGCCGAGTCAGCCCACGTCGATCTAAGCGTTACATGGACCTCGGGAATGCCGTCTCCATCAAAATCCAGAACCTCCACTTTTGAGGGTACAAGTGAATCCGGGCTCGGAACCTCCATGTGGGCGAACGACTTCAGCTCATAGAAACCCGGCCGGCCGACAAGCTTGTCCAACAGTCGCGGCTCTTGAGGCTCGAAAATCGCGATCCACCTATGCCACTCCACATCTTTCTTCGGTTCCCAAAGCCCGAACATCACGATCGATTTCACTTGCTGGATGTCAAACTCCTGAGACAGGAAATTTGTGATCTCGGGGACAATAGCCTCGGTCCGCCCCAGCTCTTCATGCAATCGTTTCAATATGGCCGACTTCAGCCGCTTTCTGATTGTGTCCGCGGTCGTGGGGTGAGACGTGAAGTAGAATAGCAAGATGGTGACGACAACCCCGAATGTGGACGACAGCACGAACGATATGAGGTTGTCGCGTAGAACCTGCATTGCTTGAGTGCCCAGATCTATTGCCACAGCAGCTAACTTTTGACTTAACGGGCACGCTTTAGCGCGTCCCAGTAGAATGAATTGCTAGGAAACGTAGCAATGTCCGCAAAGACCTTCCGCATATCATCCGTGCAGCGTTTAAGTGTGTTGGTGCAATATTCCAGCGCACCACCAATATACTCCTTTTCTACTTCATTCTCAACACCTGCCCCTCGACCCTGTTCAGCCATACGGTAAAAACTGAGAGGAAACGAATGAGTATGAGAAGACAAGAAACGGTAGTAGCCCCTAGCGCCGGAACATGCCTCGCCCATTCGTTGCAGTATCTCGTCTTGTGTAAGAATACTGGCATGTTCACCTTTCAATAGCTTATTGCGTTGCCGATCAGGAAGATTTGAGAAAAAAGTGTTTTCTTGAAGAATTGAACGCAATTCATTTGCCTGTTCTTCGAATTCATTTAGTTGCTCATCATTTGGATCAAAATTGCGAAACATGCGAAAGCGGGACATGCAATCATGGAGCTGCATTACTCTGAGACGTGCCATCCATTCCTCATCAATAATAGTATCGACCCCCAAATAAAAGAAGGTCAGTGCGCACTCAAATACGTTTCTGCTAAGAGAGGCTACAGCACCAAAATCCCAATGATTACAATTCTGGTTGAGTTTGCCGGTTGGGCACAGACAAAGGATGCTTACAGAAAATGTGCATAGGCGCGTAAAGAGAATAGAAGCCCAAAAGCGGCGATCATCAACTTGAAGCGAAGTTGTCGCGTGGGATGTAGCTATGGCCATTTCTAAGGCGGTAGTGAACTCGTTTAACGATGATGAGTAGTATTTTTCAATGTCCACAATAGCATCCATCGGTCTGGTGATTTCCTAACACGGACTTCAGCCGGGCGCATGCGCATCAGCTGCAACACCTAGTCGGAAATATCATTCAACTTTTACTGCCTCTAGTGCAATTTCAAGGTGCCCTGTTACATCGGTCAGGCTTTCAGCCACTGCGCCGTCGCACCACCATGCTCCCTGAAGTTCTCTCACACGGTCTAATGCTTGCCGAGGTGTTGATAGCCCAATATTACGCAATCGAAAGAGATTCTCTTCTATCAATTCAAAATTTGCTAAGCTTCTGGGGAGCTTCAGGTATTCTACAACCGGCCCAATAGGAGCCGTATCGGGCATCAGCCTGATCGTCAAAAGTCTGCGTTCTATCGGCCTGTCGTGCTCGAACCGTATGGTTACAAATGGAGTCAGTCCAGTCACTCTGGGGTCATATGTAAAGGTCGTAACTTCTAATGCCTCTGCATCACACCTGTATTCAACCTCTGGTTGCGCTTCGGATGTATTAAACATGTATTCAGGTGGCTTATCAACGGCAGCTCCCGTAAAGCGATAGAATATAAGGCCTGACCCTTTCCATACTCCGGAGAGGATTTCGACTGGATTGGAACCATACGAATCGCAAAAGACGTGGGCCTTTGGATATTTCCACAAATGGATCAAACGATGCTGGCAGAAACGTTCGTAGGCTGGATCTGGAAGATAATGAAATTCCTGAGACCGGTTTCGCTCCCCAAGGTTTCGGTCTACCCAACCCTCGTGTTGGTTCTTCATCTCGTGCAAAGCTTGGACCGTGTAGGTTGCTGGCTGCGTATCTATCAGGGTATGATGAGTCGGACACAGGAGAATGAGGTTCTCGTAAAGGTTTACTCGCTCGGCCTCTATAGCGATCTGTCCTCGCGCTCCATCCTTTTTCTGAGCAATGATGTGGGCTTCTTCACCGATTACGGCGCAAGAAGTGTGATCCTCATCAAGTTGAATCAGCTCAACTTGGCACCCATTGAAGGAACATCTTGCTCCAGCCCGGCCCCACAGCATCTTCCTAGTTTTTGGTAAAATGCTTTTCATACACTGTCCATCCCTCCACACTTCAAACCACATTCCGATTGATACCAGTGTTGGAGTTTACCCTTTGAATAAGTCTTTAACCATACCATCTTCTCCCACCAACCGAATCACTCGTTCTTCAGATTGCATATCAGGTAATGCTTGTTCGATCATATTTGAATACATAGCCAACCCTTCTGAACCACACACATTCTGTATTTTCTCGTAAAGTTTTGATAAAAAAAGGTCCTTGTTAAAAAAATAGCCTGCTCGTAATATCAAGAACGCTAAATTAATGGAAATTTCCTTGTCCAAAGAATGAAATTTGGCCATAACCAAGTTCACGGAACTGAGTGCGGCATTAACCCATGCTCCAATGTCCCCAGTTTGAACCAAACCACACATGGTAAAACTTAAAGTAGCGTTTTCATGGTTTGCAGCTTTACTATATGCAACACCCAAGTTAAACCATGCTAAACCACACAGCATATCCATCTCTATGGTTGATTCGAGCAATTTAACAAAACCATCTTCACCAGCTTTTGTAATGTCTATGGCAGCCAATGCTTCTTCCTTGTGGCGTGTTTGCTCTTTAATACCAGTACTTTTTATTATTTGATCAAGGCAAATCCGCTTAAGGTGCCATTCGTCATGCTCTACTGTCTCAGAGTTAAGATATTCAGAGAAAATGTCCAATGCTTGCTGATATTTACCACTAAACATTAATGCATCAGCAAACAAGGGTTTTACAGATGATGAGGCTCCTCTATCCAAGGCCATTTTGTACATCATCGCTGCGAAGTGATACTTTTCATAACTAAATAATGAACCACCAAGCTCTTGGAAGTAGTAAGCTTGATTTACATATGCTTTTTGATATCTTCGCGCCTTCAAATAGTGTCTAATGGATTTTTGGAACAACTTTCTACTTCTATAATGATTCCCAAGGTTATAATAAGATATCCCTATAAGAGGGTCGCAACCCAAAGCTAAATATTTTTCAAGGCACCTCTTAAGAAATTCTTCAATTTTTGATGACCTCTCTTCATTGCCTGGGATCGCCTCAAATAGTGTGGATGTAATCGTTATAAATTCCAATATATTGTCTTCTTTTTCGGACTCGATTATATCAGCGATAGTATCGATAGTGACCGCAAAGTATGACGTTTTTAATAGATATGGGACTAGATCAACTAGTGTAGTGTTTCAGCAATAAGTTGTCACATTGTCCGAGGAAATATATTTCTAATTAGTTATATTCGTTAGTATTTATCGCCTCGCTCGAAATGACAGCATTGTAAAGTCGTTACTGTAACACTACACTAGGACGTCGCGCTTTTGTACAAATCTTGACTTCAACCGTTTATCAAAAACAATTCTAGCTGCCATTTCACATTGCCCTATACGCGCCAATGTGAATGCTAAGCCTATCAATGTGTCAGCAGCTATACCTTCAGCAAGCCCTTCATGCATATTAAACGGTTTAATCGAAATCGAATAAAATGTGCCCATCTGAAGCTTCAGGAATGTAGATTTTGTTCCGGAGATATTTCCTCTTAGCAAAGAGAGGATAATTAGTACTATTTGAATTTTGCATGGTTCTTAAAATCTGTCAATCATTGAGTTGAGGAAGGAAGATATCCCGTCTTTAAGCAGGAGATTGTCTAGGAATGTGTTGCGCCTTTCGGTCCGTATTCAATGATCTGGCCAGATCTCCCAAACTCTCACTTTGTATTTGAAGGCATTTATTGAATTTTTATCAGGAGATTCGTCGGAATATGGAATTGTATGGCAGCCAGCTATCCTATGACAAGCTATGCCGCAACGAACTCGATTTTAACCCGCATCCCGGTTGCTTCAGCGATTTTTTCCAAGGTTTTAAGCGTGAAGCCCTCATATTCGCCGCTCTCAATCCTCGAAATCGCCTGCTGGCTTGTTCCCATAAGCTTTGCCAATTCCTGTTGCGATAAGCCCTTCTGATCACGGAGCTCCGCAATTTTCATTGCCAGCTTTAGGGCTTGCCTCTCTTCCTGGTAATGTTTTTTGAATTCAGGATCTTTTATGTCTTCCCGTAACCTACTTTGGAATGTCCGAACTTTGCTTTTTTTCATATTCCACCTCCTGTAGGGAACCTCTGCATCCAGTCTTCCATGCGTTTTTCAGCCAAGTCAATATCTTGCTTTTTCAATTGCTGCGTTTTCTTGGAGAATCCATGCACCAACACAATCTGATCAAGCATCTGAAAGAAGTAGAGGATGCGAAACTGGTTGGAGCTGTAATGTATTCTCAATTCCCTTATTTTACCCCTGACAATATCAGCGTAAGGCCGCTTGAGATTCGGCCCTTGCTCTTCCAAGAGCGACAGATATGCAGCAACTTTAGCCCGAGACTTCTTGTCTAACCCATCAAGAAAATCATCAAGCGGCGAATCGCCCCGTTCAGCCGTGTAGAAGATCAGATTGTACAAGCACACCTCCACATGACAGCTAACATATACATCATGTTTGATGTATTGTCAAGGGGATCTGTTCGTTCAGCTGTTATTGTTTGGTGATTTCATGATTCCAAAATGGATTCTGCCATTATGGATACTCTGTTCGACCTTGATGAACCCCAAAGACCTCAATGTCCCAACCGGTTATGCCGGACAGTCTATTTCCCATGCAGGATGTCCATCCATCGGATTGCCTCGATGTCGTCGATCTTGCCGAGATAGACCTGGGTAGTCTTCAAATCCTGATGCCTCAAGATCACTTTCGATACGACTTCCAGCGGCACACCGTTTCTGCTGGCGTAGGTGTGCAGCGCGGAGAAGTTCATGCTCAGGATTCAGAACATCCTTAAAAAGAGTCTCGAACATAAGAAGTTGCCTCTCTGGAATATCTGTTTTCATATCAATGGCTTATATCAGATTTCCAGAGCAAATACAACCTTTTTTTACAACTTTCTTCAGTTTTCAAAGAACGGTTTCAGTGTTTACTCGGCCCACAGACCGCATTTTTCAGGACGGACTAATTACCACTCGTTATAGCGAGATCGTGCGCCGCCTCACTATTGCCCCGCATGGACGAGGATGATGGACAGGTACCCCGCCTCCGGACCTTCCGCCTTTAAGCGACGGAGATCCGTTTCGATCCGCTGAGCCTCCATGCCCACGCGGGAGATAAAGACGCTCCTTTCCAGGAGCCCCTCCCCGTCGAGGAGGTCGAGCACTTCCGGAAGCCTTTTCCCGATCTTCATCAGGACCACCGTCCCGCCCTGGGCAAGGGCCCGTCGAAAGTCAGTCAGATCATCCGCCGCTGGGACGATGGTTACCGGTTCGCGACCTTCTCCGATGGGAAATTCCGCCAGGGCGGCCGCCGCGCCGAAGGCCATGATCCCTGGAACGGTGACGACTTTCAGGTCGGGAAGCCTTTTTCTCAGCGCCCTGAGAAGGTAGATGTAGGTCGAATAAAGGAGCGGGTCCCCGAGCGTGAGGAAGCAGGCGTCATCGCCAGCCGTCAGGACATCGGCGATGCGGGCGGCCGCGGCATCCCATTTCTCTGCGAGTTCCTCCCGGTCCGCCGTCATGGGGAAGAGCAGCTCCTCGATCCGGGCCTCCGGGCCGACGAGGGGGCGGGCGATGGCAAGCGCAACGCTCTCCGAGGCCGTCCGCGCCTTCGGAACGAAGAGGTTCCTGCAGGCGCTGATCAGCCGCGCCCCTTTGAGGGTGATCAACTCCGGATCGCCCGGGCCGATGCCGATGCCGTAGAGTGTTCCATGATTCATGACAGCAGTTCCTTCTTGATAATAAGGACGATCGCCCGCGATGAGATCGGAAGCTCGGTCAGCTCGTCGGCACGGACTTCGCGGATCTTCTCACCGGGAAGGGTAAGCTCCTCGCACAAAAAGACGTAGCGGTCATCACCGAGCTTCGGGATCAGCTCCGCGGTCCAGCGGAGCGCCCCTTCCCTTCCCCCGAGGATCGCGATCTTATCCGATTCTTTGAGATCGGCGGCCGACACCTCCGGGTCGCGGCTATGGGCAGTGATGATCCGGGCGTCCTGCCAGCCGAGGGCGAGTCTGGCAAAGGCGACCTGGACGGAGCTGATCCCGGGGATCACCTCGCAGTTCTCCCTGCCGAAGCGCCGGATCACCGGCTGCGCGAGGCTCGCAATCCCCGGATCGCCTGTCGCCAGGAGAACCACCTGCCGCCCGTCGTCACGGCGGGAGGCTATGGCGTCGATGGTCCCGTCGATATCCGTCCCGGAATCGATCCGTTCCGCGGCGACCTCCGGGAAGAGGTCCTTCAATCTTCGGGAAACGATCAGGACGTCGGCCTTCCGTGCGGCAGCCTCTGCCGCCGGTGTGATGCAGGATTCGGCGCCGGGTCCGCAGCCGATAATGATGATCTTCTTCTTTTCTATTGCCATGGTATCAGGTCTCCCGATGCACCGATGATGCGGCCGCCGAGGTCGATGAGGACCACGGCTGGGTTGAAACTCCCTTCTGTCCGCTTTCCGACCGCCTTATTGATCGCCGCGGCCAGGGCGTCCCCCAGCGTCTTTTTTCCTTCCGCAGGGAGGGCCGCGAAGAGACCCTCGACCGTCGCCGCCGGGGCCGCCGGTCTCCCCAGGACTTTTTCATGCATTGCCTCGACGACGGGTAGCGCACTCCCCGACCTTCCGGAATGGGTGTCCCAGTCGCCCGCCGTCAGCTTCGCCAGCTTTCCCGGATGGCCCACGATCATCAGAGCCGAAAAGGGTCGCCGGAGCGCCTCGCCCAGGACAAACCCCCATTCGTTTCCCACCTCAACGACCTGCTCGCCCGTGACGCGGAAATGCGCCCGCGCCGCCCGCTCCCCGATGTGGCCGGGGACGAACACCGGCGCCCGGATGCCCGCGGCGTCGGCAACGTTCAGGGTGCATCGCAGTGTCTCGCGGATCGCCGAGCAGCTGAAGGGGCGGACGATTCCCGTCGTCCCCAGGATCGAGAGCCCTCCGACGATCCCGATTCGCGGATTAAAGGTCTTCCGGGCAATTTCCCTGCCGCCGGGGATGGCGATCGTGACCCGGACGCCCCGAGGAGTGACCTCCCGGACGGCCTCGCGGATCATCCGCCGCGGCACGGGATTGATCGCCGGCTCGCCGGGGGGAATGGCGAGGCCCGGTTTTGTTACCGTCCCCACACCGTCTCCCGCACTGAATTCCAATTCATCTTCCCCGTTCCAGGCAACCGAGACCAAGATCAGGACGCCGTTCGTCACATCCGGGTCGTCGCCTGCGTCCTTCCGGACGGCCGCCTCGGCGCCGCGCTCCGTGAGGCGGGCATAAACAAGCGGAAGCACGCTCCTCGCTCCGCCGGGAAGGGGGATCTCCAGGCGCTCCGACGCCCGGCCGTCTGCGAGCAGCCGAACCGCCGCCTTCGCCGCCGCCGCAGCGCAACTCCCCGTCGTGTATCCGGTGCGCAGGGCGCTCATGGTCTTTGCTCCTCCATCCCGGGAACAATCAGCCCCTTCGGGATCAGCTCCAAGAGCTGCACCCTTGCCTCGCCGATCGTCAGCGGCAGGCCGTCGATCGGGACGCCGTCATGCCTCTTCATCTCATACATCAGACGGGAGACATAGGGAAGCCGGAGTTTTGCCCGGTCGATCATCTCCTGGTGGCAGAAGATCTCCTCGGACGGCCCCTCCTGAAGAACCTGGCCGCGGTCGAGGACGTAGATCCTGTTCGCGAACAGCGGAAGCATGTCCACCGAGTGGGTAGCGAGGATGACCGTCATCCCTTCCTCCCGGTTCAGTTTTTTCAGAAGCTGCATCATCTGCGACTCGCCCGCCGGATCGAGCCCCGCCGTCGGTTCGTCGAGAATAAGGACAGCGGGACGCATCGCCATCACACCGGCCAGCGACACCCGTTTCTGCTCGCCGAAGCTCAAGTGGTGGATCGCCCGGCCACGGAGAGGAAGGGCGGCAACGGACGCGAGCGCCTCCATGACGCGCGCCTGTACCTTCTGCTCCGGAAGGTTCAGGTTCCGGGGGCCGAAGGCGACATCCTCTTCCACGGTGGCGGCGAAGAGTTGGTCGTTCGGGTTCTGGAAGACAAGGCCTACCTGCTGGTAGAGCTCCTCGGCGGAGAGGCTCCCGATCTCCTTCTCCCCGATGCGGATCTGACCCGTCTTCGCTTTCAGCAGGCCGACGAGGAGGCCGATCAGTGTCGTCTTCCCCGAACCGTTCGATCCCAAGACCGCGACGAACTCCCCCTCCGAGACATGGAAGTCGATGCCGGAGAGCGCCTCGGTGCCGTCGTCATAGGTAAAATGAACCCCGATGGCCTCGATCGCCTTCATCTGATCACCCCCCATTCCAGGAACCGGGCAGAGGCGATGCCGATCAGGAAGAGCACTGTGATCAGCCGGTCCCTCCGGCCCATCGCCGGGAGGGGACCGAAGGGCATCGTCCCCCGGTAGCCGCGCAGCCGCATTGCGTCATGCGTCCGCTTCGCCTGTTCCAATGAATGGATGATTGTCGCCCCGGCGAGCGCAGTAAACGATCTCATGGCGCGGCCTCGTGTCGTGTAACCCAGACGGAGTTTCTGAGCCGCGGCCAGATCCGCCACTCTGTCCATCAGGACGAAGATGTAGCGGTACATGAGGATGGCGATCTCCAGCCAGTTACGGGAGATCCTGAACCAGCGAAGCGCCTGGAAGATCCGGTGCGCCGGTGTGACGATGCTCAGTAGAAAGACCACCGAGACGGCGCCGAGGACGCGGGAGCCCAGGAACACCCCCTGACGAAACCCCTCCGCCTTCGCCGTGAACTGCCATCCTGCAAGGGTAAGGGTGAAAAAGGGCGTCGTCCCCGTGACAAATGTTTGGATGACAACCAGGACCGCCACGATCGAGAGCGGCGCTGCAAGGCGCGCGGCAATGAGCTTTGCGGGGATCCGGAGCGTGGCGACGGTTCCGAGACAGATGCCGAAAACGAAAAGCGGTAGAACGATCCGCTCCGAGGTCACGACAGCAATAAGCACGGCAAGGGCGATCACGAGCTTCGCCCGCGGATCGATCCGTGTCAGGGCGTTATCCCGATAGGTAAAGATGTCTGAAAAAAGATCAAACATATTTATGCTCATTGCGCCGTTTTGGCGGAAAGAGGACCCGGAAGTTGTATCCCCCG
>Ga0180732_1001077_pt1 | contig 18313 bp, 27 predicted proteins | sample KR11_01MetaG_FD_148674 | JGI IMG/M metagenome (GOLD analysis project Ga0180732, IMG submission 148674) | Groundwater microbial communities from the Olkiluoto Island deep subsurface site, Finland - KR11_0.1 MetaG | ecosystem: Environmental > Aquatic > Deep subsurface > Groundwater | place...
AAAAAGATTAAAGATATACTTACACCTATGGCAGCAATCCCAAATTGAGGGAGTAAATACCCATCCATAAGTTTTAATGGTGCAAATATTATAGGTGTAAATATCATAGTTAATACAAAGCTCCATAATAAACAATCTTGCAAATTATCTCCTTTCGGTTATTATTCGTTTTCATATAAGTCTTCATCTTTTTTACGTCTTTTCTTAGGTCTTTTTTCTTCACATTCTTCATCAACACTTTCATCAAATTTCAATCTCATATCTGTTATTACTCTTGATATAGCTACTGTTACAAGCCCGCTTATAACTATTGATGCAAAAACAGTATCACTTATTTTATCTTTAATTAATCCCCAAACTGAAACCCAATAAATCAATAAAAAAAGTATAAACTTCATAGAAGTGAAGTTTCTAATTAATTTTTGAAATACTAAATTCCAAAACCATCCTTCTGTAATACTTAAGTCTTCTGTATAAAGTTTTTCTTTCAAAACGGTACGCTCACTTTCAATCCACCATCAACATTTAAAAACATATCTGTTCCAATGAACCCGCCAATAAATAAATTTTCAATAAGAGGAAGTCGTTTTGCAATGTTATACTCAACAGGAGTAAAGTTAAAATGTAAATCATCAACTCCAGAAATTCCAAGCCCTATAAATCTCCAATTCATGTCACCTTTACTTAATCCATAAGAAAACAAACTTATATCTGCACTTGGAACAACTTCCTCTATATCTAAATTAATCCCAAGCGATAATCTGGGATTAAACATAAGTTTCTTTGTTCTCGTTTCTTTTCTTATCCATTCTGTTTGTACTACTTTCAACGGATACTTATTACCTTTAGTATCTTCTCTTAATTTATTTTCAAACCATACATTGAATATTGCGTCTTTGTCTTCACCATTGGTTAATACTACTTGACTATTTAAATTCCATCCCGGCACTATTCCTGTTTTCCATTCTTTCTTATTCGGATAATAAATCGACCAAGCCAAAGGAAGCTCTTTTCCATTTACATCTTTCATATAAATTAATTTAAATATTTGTTCATTAGGATCATTACTTTCCGGCTTATATGAATGATCGCTTTCCATTTGTTTCTTAATCGAAGCATTTAATTGAGCTATCGAATAGCCTATATCTGTTACTTTTTTATTCTTGTCATTTAATAACTTTACTATTGTTTCATCAAGTTCAGCGATTCTCTTTTGAAGTACTTTATTATTCTCTTCTATTCTTGTTGAAGCTATACCATTTGCATATTCTATTGTTACCGCTTGAAATGTAGTAAACATATTAGAAATATATTTTATAGCAAATACTGTTGTAATAACAAGCGCTATTAAACATAAAATAATTACAGCTATTTTTATGATGGTTGAGATTTTCATTTTAAAAAGTATATATACCTTCCTCTTTCCTGTTTCCAGATTTGCGCAAACTTCTTTGGTCTTATATCCACATGAAATCCTACTTTTAATGGTTGATTATCCCACATCCAATCATAGTAAAGACCAATACCTGTAAAACCGATCTTTGCTACTATAATAAATTGCTCTCTTATATTAAAAGTACTATTATCAACAAAGTGAAAATCAACTGCTCTGCACCCACTATTTACTAAATGATAACTGTTTACCGAATGGCCATAATTTCCATTTACGTCAACACATCCGCCAACTTTTGCATGAGTAATAATTTTAGATAGTACTGTTAAATCAACTAACATATTCAAAAGATTTTCATCTATAAAATTCCCAGAATTAGGAATTAATGGATCAGAAAAATCTTCTATAGTAAAGTATTTTCTTATACTATCCCAGTTAATCATTTTACAATACTTAATATTTTATCTAATTTAGCGTTCATTGAATCTAATGTATCAAATCGACTTTTAATATCATTATGCGTTTTAACACACTCTTCTTTATCGGCAAATAATGGATTGCCATGATCATCCCATAATCTACTATAAATATATGCCTTACAACTTTTTTGTCTTGCATCACACGATCCACCATCATCTATAAATAAATGAAGTAATCTATTTGTTTCCTGTATTTCTTTTTTAAGTTGTTGTTCCATTTTTTCCATTCCTTCTTTTAAAGCTTTTAATTCCCTGTCAGTTGTTTCTTTATAAAATGAAACTTTTGATTTCATAGTTGCCCAAGAAGCAGCAATAGAAGCTACAATAGTCAAAATTCCACCAGTTATTAAGTATTTTACTTCTTCTATTTGCATTTTTTATTATCTCCATTTTTCTTCACTATTTGCCCATGTTTATCAAACTCCCAACAATTACAAAGCTCCGTGTGCGGTTTGAGTTCAGGCTTCCCGCATATCGGGCATTTGGCCCATTTAATGTCTTTTTTCTCATCCAACACACAACCAAGCATCAAAAGGAACATTAAAAGTCAATGCTCTAAATCCAAATTTGATAAATGGAGCTGATTCAAGCAATCTTGTTACTCCTGAAGAAACAACAATAGTTAATGGTACGTAATAACTACCATTACCAAGACTTGTATATGTCGCCCCACTTAAAAAAATAGATGATCCACCATTACCAGTATTAAAGGTAGCATATGTCCCATCAACTTGCTCACACATAACACAATTTACATCAAGTGTTCCGGTAGCAGCAACAGAAGTTAAATTGAGTTTTAATGCAAGTTTTTTACTATCATATTTTTTTGAGGTGAGATCAATAACATCGGAATATTTGAAAGCGTCAACTGAACCATCTGTTACGCCTGATATTGTTTTTACAAACATTTTACTATTCTCCTTCTTCCTTGTCTAAAGTTTAATAGAATGTGGCAAGTTCAGCAGAAGGATTTCGCTACCTTGCCACTATTCTAATTTTTTTTAATTTCCAAATGCCATCCAGTAAATAGTGCCACCTGATGCTGCTGTAATTGCAAAACCAAGTTGATTTACATTTACCAATTCAGCCGATACTTTCCCCGGCACAGGACTTGGCTGCGAAAGTACGATTTGACTAACAGAAGCACCTGCCGGTAAATACTGACAAAAACTAAATCCTTTTAAATCATTAAGCATTGTGTGATCAATGCTTAAAGTAGTACCAGCCCAAGCAACACTACCGCCAGAAACACTGCATCCAGAATAAGTAAATCCTACCGGATATATACTACTGCCAACATCTATGCCATATTGATCTATTGTTACTCCTGAAAGGATAGTGGCAATGGTAGTACCGGAGAACCCTCCCTTACTATCCTTAAATATTGTTCCTCTTGCCATTTTATTTAACTCCTTTCATGAGTTTAATAACCAAATGCCGTCCAGTAAATAGTTCCGCCAGATACCGCCATAGATACCGCACCAGCAGTAATCATACCTTGCAAAGTTAATGATACCGATCCTGCTACAGGACTTGGTCTAAACATAAGTGGTTGAAAAACAGAAACACCACCAGGATTATAATGAGTAGTTCCAAATCCCAATAAATCAGTAGTCATACCATGGTCAATACTTAAAGTACTTCCTGCCCAAGCAGAACTACCACCAGAAACCTTATAACTTGTAGCAGTATAACCAACTGTATATCCACCAGGTAATGCGATTCCATTTTGATCTATTGTTACGCCGGAAGGAATTGTTGCGATTGTAACACCAGAAATACCACCTAAACTCTTTTTAAATCTTGTTCCTCTTGCCATTTTTAGTTCCTCCTTGTTTTATTGCGGGACGAAACTTTAGCCTCCGCTATGTGCTTTTTATTTTAATTAGAAGTAGTAGTAAAAAGCATAAATACTACTACTTCTATAAAAATATCCAATAAAATTAAGCAGTTGACTTGATGACATGCTTAAAATCTATTGCGCCCACATTACCGTAGAATCTTGTCTTGATCTGCGCTTTAATATCACGATCAAATGCATCAGGATGGTTCATAGGAGCTGCAATGGTCTGCAAAGGCCATACTTCCTGCCAAATGAAATCCTGTTTGAAATCTCCCCAATACCAAGTAGTAGCGCTATTCTGAGTAACATAAGGAGAACTTAATACGCTGAACAATCCTTTATAAAAATTCTGAGCGTTTTCAGCCGTTGCCGGAGCAAGTACTGTATTTGCATACTCCCATGCTGTTCTTTCCAACTGTTGCGGAACAAGAACAATAGCGTTTCTAAGATCAATGAGAATAAAATCATCATCAATTGTACCAAGACTATCGTCTTTCATCTGAGAAGCTTTCAATCTTACTGCATCCAATCCATCATCAGTAAACGGATTCGTAGCAACTAAATTATTATTGGCAGTGCTATAAAAAGCAGTAGCTACACCAGAAGGATTATATACTTTCGTATCCAAATCCTGTACCCCTCGCATAATCATTCGCTCTCTATACTGAGCCGCCTTCGCACCTACACGCTGCGCACGCATGAGTATTTGACCAGTTTTATCAAAATAAATTGCTTCCTCGGTAATAGAAATTTTCCGGCCAAACTTAGTTGCACGAACCGTAACATACTTCTCCGTGATAGTAGAGTCGTTATACAACATGCCTTCCCCTACTTCTTCAGGAGTTTCAGCTTCCGTAAATCCAGCAAAAGTCTCTGTCTCAAGATTACTCTGAACAGTTGTTACAAGCATATCACCAACTTGCGAAACACTATTATATGCGTTAATTACTTTCGCATTAATAATCTCACCAGTAATTTTAGGAAAAGCACTTGATACAATAGACTCTGCAATATCTCTTTTAGTTCTAATAGCGCCATGCAAAGATTCCCAAATCTCTTTAATAGAGAAGTCTTCCGGTTTTAACTTTTTAGTTTCAAGGCAATTCCGGACAACTTCAACAGCACCAGCTTCCCCTTGAGATTCGACCAAATCCCTCATTGACATTCCTTCTTTATCTCTAAACATTTTTCGTATCCTCCTTGAATTTTTATTTTATATAGTATTGCCCATAAAAGTATTAATAAATACTTCTATTGATTGAGCATGGATTTTACTTTCGGCGAAATATCCTAAAGCCCTTGTTACTTCTGAGGTCTTCATGATCTTCTGATTTATTAAATTAGAAGCAGAAGTTGTTCCGGAAGCACTAAACATATCACCTATATTTATTGTCCCTCCGGGTTTTAAGTCATATTCAAATTTACCGGAAGTAGCAACTGGAATATTCATATTACTTCCATTACTAATTCCATCCTTATCATCCATAGCCACGCCTAAAAAGTAATTTTTTAGGGAATCTTTGTTAAGTTCTAACGAAGCACCGGAAATCCTAAAATTCTCTATAGGATATGCCGTATTATCGGCAGTAGAACTTCCGTTGTTTCTTAAATCATCCGCTTTATCTAAAAACATCAAATCACCAACCTCTACAGTTACAGAAGATTGAACAAGTACTAATACTTCTTTCCTCTCTCCTTCTATGTATCGGTTGACATTAGCCATTATAATTAAGTAGCAAGTCCGCCAGAACTAAAAGCCGTTCTGATTTGGAAGTCAACAAAACTTGCTCCAGATTCAGTTTTAACTATATATCCTAAGTATGCAGTACTACCGGGATATGTAGCCGACATAAAAACAGCTTGATTAGAGACTCCAGTAGCAGACGAGGGTGAAGAAACTGCACTAATTAAAGACCCTACAGTAACTGCTCCAATTCTTGATAACGGATAACGAAATACTCCTGCTTTTGCTACTGAAATCTTTTCAGTAACACCAGACTTAGAACTTTCCATTGCTACACCAAGAAAGTTCGTATATATACAATACTGAATTCCAGTAAGAGCAGAAGCAGCATTAATCGCTTTATTAAACGGATAAGCATAATTATCAGCAGCAATACCATCACCAACTGTTCCTGATCCAACTGAACCATCAACAGCATTTCTAAACATTAAATCGCCAGCTTCTACTACTGTACTTCCATGAACATCAACTAATACTTCTTCTCTATTTCCTCTTAAATGCCTATTATGTGCAGCCATCTATTTTTATCCTTTCTTTTTTTTTAAATTTTTATGAAGTCACTAAAGCACCAGAACCAAAGGCAGTTCTAATCTGAAAACTCACATAACTTGCCCCTGATTCAGTTTTAACTATATATCCCAAGTAAGCAGTTGTTCCAGGAGTAGTAGCAATATTGTAAACCGCCGCTTTCGATACCCCTTGATTTGCGCCAGCCGTAAAAGTAGAAACAGCACTTACTTTACCACCAACTGTTACTCCTGAAGTCAAGTACATTGGATATTGGAATACTCCAGCAGTCGCCACAGAAATCTTTTCTGTTACTCCCGACTTGGAACTTTCCATTGCCACGCCAAGAAAGTTAACATGAACCCCAGCAAGAATAGTACATGTTTCAGAAGCAGTATTTCTTGCAAGGTTAAATGGATAAGCGTAGTTATCAGCGGCTATACCACCACCCGCTGCCCCTGTTCCAACCAAACCATCAATATTATTTCTGAATAGTAAATCACCGGCCTCTACTACTATATTGCCATGAACATCAACTAATACTTGATTAGTTTCGCCTCTTATGTGTCTATTTTGTGCAGCCATCTATTTTTTTCCTCCTTATCTTTGTTTTTTAGATTTAATAAAAGCCTCGGTCACTTCATTAAGCTTTTCTTTACTCTCGGTCACTTTCTTATTATCATCACCAACCAATTTAGAAATATCGAATTCTCTACCGGATTCTTTTACTTTGCCATTAGAAGCAAGCAAATTAACCCGATCATCAATAATCTTCTGGATTACTTTCTCATCGTCTTCTTTCATAAGTTGCTCCATAAATACTTCCGTCTTTGCATCCTTAGAAAGTTTAGACTGTTCAACCATCGCTTCAATATAAGTCTTCTTATCATTCTGTTTCTTCAGTACTTCAATATCATCCAACTTTACTTTTGCCTCACCGCATTGCTTCTCTGCTTCTTTGCAAGCTTCAGTTACATACTGAATTTCTTTATCCTTCTGAGTAATAGTATTTTGAAGTTGTTTATAATCAGCTTCAACAGCATCATACCATTTCTGAGTTTGTTCCAAAGTTGACTTCATACCAACTACATCCTGATCCTTTTTATACTCCTCGACAATCGCCTTAACTATATCGGCATTTTCTAATTTCAATTGATCCAAAGTAATATCCATTTTTCTATTCTCCTTCATACTCGTTAATTTTGTTTTAATTTCTTTCGATAAATCATCGAAAATTGCCATTACCTTTGTTTTTTTATCCACGATAGATAAATTTTCTTCATTTAATACTATACGAAGAAGATCATTAACTACATAAGTCATACTACTTATCTCATCCGCAGATATTTTATTTTGTATAATTCCTTCTTGTATCATTACTTCCTTGAATAACTTTTCTATTTTCATTTCAACATATTCTTGACTAAAAATTATTTCAGGAGTACTTTTAAGATTTGCTTCAATAGTAGATTCGAATAAATTAGTCGTCATTGCTGGACTGGATACAATATCACAACTATTAAGGCGGGCGATATCAACTATACTTTCCATACCTGTTTTATCATCTGTAAAAGCTTTTACTCTTGCATCAATAGAATGTCCAATACCTTGTGGCTTCATAGTTGCTATATCTTTAAACAAATCAAAATAAGATTCTCTTACTTTAAGATCGGCAAATACTCCATCTCCTTTACGATAAGTATTTTCCAGCACGCCCGCCCAATCTCTTAAATCCCGGACACCCGACCTTTGCTTTATTTCTTCTTTACTAATGTGATTAATATAGCACTTCGCACCATTAGCAAATCCAACTAAACTGTCAATCGCCTTATCAGAATACACTCTATTATTTGCAGATTCTTTTCTTCCCATAATACAAATATTTTTTATAACACGGGTACTTTCGTCAATGTTTTCTACTGCACCAAAAGAGTTCTCAACTCTTTCTACTAAATTCTTTTCTTTTATTAAATGTATTGCTTTTACTTGTTTAGTCATGTTATTTAATCTCCATATAGTTTTCGGCAAAGTCAAAAGAAATCATTTCAAGTTTTTCTTCTTCGCTTACTTTATCTCCCATAGCAATTCCTTGCATCATGGCTTTTTGCTTTGCTTTACCTTCAGATCCTTCTACTTTCGGATCATACAAATAACACTTTCCATCTCCCCAAGCCCAACCATTCTTTCCACCTTCAGAACATTTTTTTGCAGGCATCTTCTTTTCTCCTCTTTTTATACTATATAAAAAATAAGAATATCATTTATAAGTATTATTTATTATTGATTACCTTCAGTTAAAATTACTATTTCTTTGCACTTTTTAAATACTTCTAAAATCTCTAATCCCAATTCACTTAATTCATTAAAACCTGTAAAGTCAATTTGTTCCCAATCATTTATTAGTTGTTCCAATTCAATAGTAAATCCTTCCTTAAAAAAGTCGATAGCAGTAGTTAAATCAAATTGTTTAAATATAGCTTCATATTCATCAACAGTTCTTCTTGAACCAAAGTCTCCTTTATACCCATCAACATCATAAATATAAATCATTACTACTTCTCCTCAAACTTAGGGCAATCATCTGTTGCATTATCAACATAATTAGGAATCTTATCCGGGTATTGACTACAGATATAATGCCTTCCAAAAACATCTACTGAGAATATACCTTTTAAAGTATTACCAAATTTACAATCAACACATTGCATTCTTACTAACATAATTTATTCCTTTAACTTTTTATAAGTTATGTCGTTTTCTTGCTCTGGATATACTATATTATGACCCCAAACCCCATCAAGTATATCTCCAGGAATACCTTCTGGAAAAGCAATACAAGTTAATATACTATTTTTATGAGCGCAAGTATTACATAGTGGAAAGTAAAATTCACTCCCGTCACCAACAAATTTATCATAATTAATTTTATCTTCTTCTGGCATAGTTATTATATTTCCTCTAAATAGATTTTCATTCCTTTATATCTACCAGTCATTTCTTCTATTTCAACCACTTTAAATTTACTTTTATATTTAAATGCAACTTCCCGTTCTATAGGTTGGTCTGCTAACGGCCCAAGATAAACTCCTTTCTTAGATTTTATTTCAAATAATATATTTGTATTAGTCGTATGCATAAATCTATCTTTAATAAGACTTTCTTTAACAGAAGTAGAAAGAAAAGAATCTGTTACAACTATACTTCCTTTTTTATATCCTTTGATAAATTCAGCAACATCTTCCATATCAAAAAGCTTTTCTCCTCTATATACCGTCCCTTGATATGATGGTGCTGTTTCTAATAACTTTTGAAAAGTAGTCATCTCCTTTATAGTTTCGGCAGGGAAATCTTTTTTATTTTTTGCCAACTTAGTAATAATATTTTCAAACGATAATTTAGAATTCTCTTTTAAAGCAGGATTCCATAAAGCAAATTCACGATTAGTATAAGACAATATAGCATCTGTTACTTCTTTATTTTTTCCAGATCCATAAAGCTTTCGCATAAGATTAGATGCTTCTTCTGGAGTCTTTACTACTAATCTTTCAACTTTTGCTTTTGCCATCAATGGTTTAGTATTCTCAATTATTTTTTTATTCGCCTTTAATCCTCTTTCAATATCCTTCATTATTTTAGTACAAACAGGATGAAGCTTTTCTCCATTCAATAACTTGGTAGTCATCTCCGCATAAAATTCTCCTTGCGATTTTTCTGCATAACTACTTACATATCTTGGAATATTATACTCACCTATTCCATTTGTTATATCACTTTGCATCGTCTTTGTTAATTTTTGAGCCGCAGTCTTTTCAGTCCCACCTATATCAAAATACTTTAAATGTGCAACTTCATGCCTTATTACATGCCCTTCTGAAACTGTAGAAAATTTACCACTTTTAAAAATAAACTCTAAATCATTTTTAACTTGATCAACAGAAGTAAATTTCGCTGGATTAAAATAAATATTGCCATTCTCAAAAGCCTTTGCCCATACATTTTCATTTGCTTTACCTACAAATTGAGAAGCGTCATAAAATAATCCTTTCGGCTTTACTCCAAGTCGCTCAATACTTCCGCCGATATACTTATTTATTAAATCACCAACTTCAGGAGAAGCACTTCCATAATCAACATACTTAATACTAAACTTTTGCTTTGCCCATTCCTCGGCCATCTTTATATTTTTAGATACAGGAACTTTAGCTATGGCTTGAGTTAATTGTATTTCCTGCTTCCCTCTTAAAACCATAGATTGAAGATGATCAAAGTCTCTTGCTAACTGCATACCATATTCAATTTTAAAATTGCCTACACCTTTTCTATAATAGTAATTCCCAAATGTAGGTGAGCTATCTCGTCTATCTGTAATAATTGTTCCGGGTTTTACTTTAAACCGTTTAGCGTATCCAAGTTTACTTGCTATTTGATCTTTCTTTACTCTTATTTCACCAGTTCCTTCAAATAGTACTTTGTGCTCTATAAAATTATCATCAATAAACATATCGAATGGTTTTCTACCTACTATATGATCTGCACTGATTTTATATGCAGTCTCTTCTTCTACTGCTTCTCCTGCGGCTCTTGTCTTTTTACTATCGGATGCATAATCAGCCCATGCTTTAGCTTGTCTATCTGACATTTTCTGTAATTGACTATTACTTAATGCATCCACACGCGCGTACAAAGGAGCTTTTTCAGGAAGTTTAAGTACTATATTATCCAGTTCATCTATCGTTAATATTCGATTATTCTTTACCATCTGAGTAAGTTTTAATTCACCACTATCCCATAACTTATATCTTGACGATCCAAGAATACTTTTTACTTCTTGTGGCTCTAAAGTTTTCAGCCATTGCTCATAATTAAGTGCTTTAGGAACTACATCAATAAATGCTCCTTTAGTCTGTTTAGAAACTCCTTTTTCTACCTTATCCATCTTTTCAAGTTCGGCCCAACTATATGTTACGGGGGCATAAAAACATCGACAGGAAACATGAAGCGGTAGTATTGGCCCGCCATGATCTTCACTGCCTTCCTTATAATTATACTCTTGCCCATTCAGTGTTCCGCACTCTAGACATGTCCTACGGTCAAGGGCGGAAATGTACACCACTCCTTTTAAAACATCCCTATTCTGTTTATATATTTCTCTTGAAACTTGATTACTTACATATAGTATTTCAGAACGAGCAATTTGTTCTGCTCTATTTGAAATCATACTACTCAAGCTTCCTCTCACACCTTTAACAGCATAACCAGGATCAAGAAATGCAGCACCAACCGGCCCAATCAATCTTGCCGTAGCTTTTGCTATATCTTCACCTTGTACTATGGATTGAGTTAATTGGGATTTAATACTATTCAAAGACGAAGTACTTGCTTTAGATAGTTTACTTTGAAGATCAACAGCAAGCAAAGGGTTATTTACAACATAGTCAATATGAGCAAATGGTAGTTGTATTATATCTACACCGACAGAAGCAAATTTATCGGCAAGCATATTTCCGACAAAATTACTTTCGGAATTTGCTACCTCATAAAGTTTGTTCTGAAGTATTCCAGCAGAATCATAAGAAGCAGCTTGAAGTATTCCTTCCATTTCTTTTATACGATCACTTAATCTTGCTATACGCCAATCCAAAGTATAACCAGTAGAATATCTGACAAGATCATTAAGTCTTTCCCTTGACTGAATCAATGCTTGCTGCATAGGTGCAAGCATACCTTTAACAGCACCATTTTCAAAACTGTATAAGTAATGACTTCGCTTGAGAAGTAAATCGGAAAATTCTTTAGTTACAGACATTAGTTTTAATTCACATATTTATTTTCAAACAACATTATTTCCATAGTATCAATTAGTTTTTTTGATACTTCTTCAGAAATACCGCCTATTTTCTCTACTTCCTCTTTAAAACTTTTCCAATCGCCATTATCAATATAATTCATAAGCATATCGTTGGATGCGTATTGATTCATAGGAACTGCGGGGAGATTAAAACGGCTAGAAGGATTTACTTGTCCAGGAATTTGATTCGGTTGTTGTTGCCCAGGAAACTGATTCGGTTGCAGAGCAATAGGATTCTCATCCATAAAGTTTTGCTCTTCTTCTTCCATATTCGCATCTTCAATATCACTATCTAACCCCATCCTACTTTGCCAAGTCTTTTTACTAACTACTTTATACTTATAGATAATCTCAAATGCTTCTGCTAATTGTTTCAAGTCAGCAGAAATCATCGGCGGAAACTCTACTCTGCAAGTTGTTTTAGTATCTACCGGTAAACTACCATGCTCAATATTATATTCAATTACTCTTTTAAATAAATCCATATATAAAGAAGAAAACTGATCTTGCCAATCTTCTATACCACGAACAAAAGGATTCTGTGCGATCAAAGTAGAAGAGTAATTTGCGTTAGCGTAGTCGGCAGTTAATATCATCTCAGGAAATCCAACTGCCGCAGCTATACCAAGAAGTATTGCTCTACCATCATCCTTAACATCTGTGGCATTAATATTCGGTGATAACATTTCATATTCCATACCTTGCGAAGCAGTAATAATAGTTCCACGCTTAGGAGCTTTCTGTGATTTTCTATCGTTGGAAAGTCTATCGCTTAATCCATCATCTCTTATTCCCTTTACTTGAGCAGCAGACCCTTTTACTTTTCTTACTAAAGCAATTGCCGTTCTAATCTTATTTAAGTAAATTCTATCTTCAAGCCATTCATCATATTGCTTGATTCTTTTTGCTACTACTGCCAATATAGAAATACCTCTTTTTTGGTCAAAGTCAGAGATTATTTTAAAATGAATTATCTGATCGGCAGGAATTGTTGATATATAATTCTTATTATCATCAACTAAATAGTACTCTATAACTTCTTCTATATCATCAGGATCAGTCTTTATTCCATAAGAAGTATTTTCATCTGTACTTGATTTAGTAGTTGGCGTAGCAATATGATGTGCTCTGATAAATCGTATTTTATATAATGGTTCTTCATTTGTTTTTTCGCTTTTAAATTCTCTCAGAAATACTTCCCCATCCCTGAATGTTCTTACTCCTATTTCTTTTTCCCTAAGATTAAATTTGTTGTCTTCTCTGAATTTCTTCCATACTTCTTTTACTTTGACGTTTTCATCTTCAGGAATTATAATTGGCCCTTTACCAAGAGTAAACTTAACAAGATTACTTATGATCGCACGCGCGTATGTATTTGTGTGATATAAGTTATAGGCAGACAGAAGCATAACTGAATGTTCTTCTTGAGTCATAGTAGTCGATATGCCTCTACCAAGTGCTGCCCAACCATCTTCTACGTCTTTATCAGCTACCTCATTTCGTGCTTCGGAAAGTACTTTAATTGCAGAATCAAACTGTTTATTCTCAAATTCTAATTGCTTTAGTTCAAGTTGATTCTCAAGTTTTCTTCTTTTGGCTCTATCCTTAAATGTATCAAACATGTTTTATACTCCTCGTTATGGTTCTTTTTATAATTATAAAAAGAAAAACATTGCTTATAAGTATTTTTTATTTAAGTAAAAACTTTATTTGCTGTACAAATACTTTTTTTAGTACTACATAAACATTCTTATTAATGCCACGTGGAAGCGTAACTAATCTATTACTTAAATCTAATTCGGTCGATTGCATTGCATCATCCCAAACAGATAAATATTTTTCAGGAACAACATTTCTGAATTGAGTTAAAGTTAATAACTTCTCAAACGCTAAGTTCTCCGGAGTTTCCATAACACCTAATATACCTTTTAACTCATCTATCGGCAAAAACACTCGATCTTTCTTAGCATACCTATTAAGTAAATAATAAGAAGTATATTTATAAAAATGATTCTCTACCTTGTTATTGCCTTCTACTTTAAAATGCTTCAAGCAGAATTCAAAACAATCCCAACTTAATGATAGTATTTCTTCTTTTGTTTCATACTTATGCCATCTTTTTAATATTGATTTTATCCAATTTAACATATCATTTGACATCAATGCATATATTTCATTTCTAATTTGCTTCCTTCGCCGTTCTCTTTTATATCTTTTATACTTCTGTATTTTATCTAAGCATTCGCAACTAAGTTCATTATTCATTTATATTATTATCTCCAGAAGTCACTTTGAATTTCCTCTCCAATTGGTGTAAATAGTTCCCTAAAGTAAACCATGCTCGAAGATATAGCATAACGAGCACAGTCCATGCCATGATCGTCCATCTTTAATGGTTCTTTTTTATTAATCTGCCCTTCTTTAGTTCTTTTATATTTATACTTTTCAAATTCAACATCTGTTCCTACTAACTCTAATTCATTACAATCAAAGTAATCATCAAAAATATAGTAATTAGCTTCTCCTCTGAATGTCTGCAAATGACTTCTTACTTTTTCTATCCCTGCTTCAACCGCATTATCGGCTTCATAAGTACTAATGCCATAAATTTCATCCAAGTCTATTCTTTCCTGAGAAGCAGATGGATCAGCAAATATCGGCATGTTTGCTTCATATCCACGTGCCATTTTAATCTTATCAGAATGTCCTTCGATAGTATCTTTCCCACTTCTATACTCGTACGATAAATAGTATCTTACTTTCTCCCTGATTACTTCGTCCGGTTCTGCTCTCTCAACCGCTTTTTTATAAGCATTACAATCACAAATATAAATCTTGAATACAAATGGATGCCCAGGAGAGCTGCCAAAGTCAATTGTTCCTATCTTATGAATCTCTCCTTTAAGTTCTTTCCTTGGTATAAAGTGTATAAGCCTATCCCAGTAATCACCATACACATAAATCTGTCTTGATGGTCTTTTATTTAACCATTGTGCTTCCAGGACATCCTTATCCAGTAGTATAGCTTTATCAATAAAGTCGTCTATCCTATAAAATCCTGAGCACTTCTTTGCTCTTCCTCCGCATGTCTCAAATAACTGGCAATAACCATACACCGAATCATTCTTGCAATCCCGAGTACATTTCTGTAATGCTTCCCATATACACCAATTATAAATCTTAAAAAACCCTTTACTTATTTTGCTTTGAGCTTCTGCAAGATCAAGAAGTTTCTGCATAGTGCCGGATTCATATTTTCTTGTCGAACTATAGCAGCCTTGCGCCATAATATCATCCGTACTTTCCGGCATGGAAAATCCTTCTTGAAGCACTTCCCAATCCATTAATTCTACTTCATCCAGGCGAAGCTTTTGCGGATGCTTACTATTTAATCCTTTCAGGCTCCCGGTAACAATTTCTATGGTAGATAAATTCTTATATTCCGAGTATGCTTTAATTGGCTCACGAGCATATAAATTATATAAGTTTTGATTTCGGATATGAAATCTTGAGAAGTATTGATACATCTTGGCGGCTTGATCTTTAGTCGAGCCTGCTGAAGCAATCTCACATCCTTCCTTGAAAGTCATATCGCATTGATTAAGTAATGCTATATTTAAGGTCTTCCCGCCAGTTCTATTGGCAAAAGCAATACTATTTCTGACTTTCTCAAAAAACATATCTGCAACAAACGTAAATGGTGCACAATGATCCGGGCATACTTTCTTTCTTGGGATATTATATCCTAAAAATGCTCTAATATAAAAATGCAGTACTTCCTTATGCTTTGGCCCGCCTTGCTTAATCAACTCGGATAATAGCATTGGCATCCAATTATTCTTATCTTCCTTTAGTATAAACTCATTAGCCAATTTATTCATCTTTTGCCTGTACTTGGCGGTATCTTGCTGCTGGGTAGTCATTAGGTTATACTTTAGAATACCATTTACTATTGCTTCGGTGGTATAGTTCACTTTAAAAATCCTTTTAATGGTTTCTTGTGAGTTCTTATTCTTTCATTAATTATATTTATGTACTTTTCTTCTTTCTCAATAAGGATATAATTTCTGTTAATATTGATACAAGCAATGGCAGTAGTTCCACTTCCTGCACAATTATCAAGAACCGTTTCGCCTTCAAGGGTATAAGTTTTTATTAAGTACTCAATAAGTGCTACTGGTTTTTGAGTTGGGTGGAGTCTATGAATCGAATTACATTCTGCTATCCGACAATTTATAAAAATGCTAGTTTTTGGGAATCTTTTTTTATTATCATAATTATTTTTACTTTTTGCGATTCCACTTTTCATCTTTGATATCAAATCTGTTTTTGACGATCCTACATTTATTGGTCTTATATTCTCTTTTTTAGCAATTGTCATAATCGGATAATAATTGACTTTACTTTTTCCAAAAACACTTATTGTTTCTGTATCGTTTAATGGTCTATACCTTGCTGTTACAAAATTTAACCCTTGCCCTTTATTCCAATACCAATCATATTTATAATTCCGAATATTTGACATTCTTAGATAACTTGAAAACGGCTCGCTACCGAATAAAGCAATACAACCACGGTCTTTTATAATCCGCTTGTACTCTTTCCAAAGTGGTTCAAAAGGAATTATCACGTCCCACTTACACGTGGTTGTCCCATATGGCAAATCACATAAAATCATGTCAATACTTTTATTAGGAATATCTTTCATTACTTCTAAGCAATTACCATATATAACCTTGTTAATCATTATAAGTACCGTCCTCGTTTAAATCAGGCTGCTTAAATTGGGTATTTAAAGGGCTTTCTAATGCTTGTTTTAAGCAATCATTGCAGATAACTTTATTATTAATATAAATTGTTTTGTGCTCATTTATTGGACTTTTGCACCAATGACAAATTAATAGTTCGCTACTATTGTTACGCATTTACTTCTCTCCTTATTATTATTAAAAAAAATATTGGAAAAATTTTTGGGAATTTTATATTTTTACTATCCCAGGATGTGTTTCTAATATTAAGTATGGTACTTGAATAGTTTTATTTTCAAATACATCAAGAGGCAATAATTCATATGTTGATTCTTGTTTTACTTTTCCTAAATGTACTCCAATAATTTTCCAGCAACGAAAACCATCACATATTGGATAATGATGCATTCTGATAGTATCTCCTGTGCTGAATATTTGAATATTACTCATTTTGTTTTATCTCCTTTTATAAGGCTGTTTGTTATTTTGCTTTGGCATATTCAATTTTTGTTTTATCTCCTTTTATAAGGTTGTTTAAAAAATTATAAAATAAAATTTTTAAAATAGTATGTATCAGGCATCCCCACCCACCGTAGTACTATTTACTTCCCGTTTTGAATACTACCCCGCCCACCTTAGTACTCCCAGAAGTAAAGTATTTAGTACTAATCATTTAATATAAGAACCATACCTAATCGCTTTACACTTAGTACTCTCATTTTATATAAATCATATATCTTCTTCGGATCATCCGTAACAACATAGACAGTAATAATCTCCTCTTCTAATATCTCTACCTTATAAATATTCATTTCTTTAATCCTTTCGCTATTGATGCTATTCTATCCCTGATACTAAGGTCGATTGTTGGGTGCAAATCTATTACTCCCATCATTGTATCAATAGCGCCATTCCAAACTATCCTTATTATATCTTGATTAAATCTAACTACCCTTTCTTTGCTTGGCAACGCCTTACAATTATAATAACTATCACTATTGTCTTGTTCAACTTCACATTTCATTTCTTTAACCCTTTCGCTATCTCCTGTATTCTGTTCTTATTGCTTTGATCAATCAATGGTTGTAATTCGATTACTTCCATCATCGTATCAATAGCAGAGTTCCAGAAATGTTTGTTATTATCAAGTAAACTTAATGCTTCTTCACCAAATGATCTAAACATATAAATCTGATCGTCTGTACTAATTTCGTTCCATATACCATCACCATATTTATTGCTCATCCAGCTTTTATATCCAAAATCATCATTCATCTATTCACCTCAATCATAGCATTGGGATACTTCTTGCATGCATTTAAATAGTTCTCTACCCATATAACAAAGTTGTCGTATGTTCCATATCCATTAGTCGGATTAAACTGCTTATAATGCTCTGGCTTGTTCTTTAATTTGTTTAGTCCTTGTTCTAATACTTCTATTATATCCTTTGCTTGATATGCTTCTATTTCTTCTGGTCGCCATAATGCTTTGTATATACCAGCATGATCAGCCATTGTATTCAAGTTATGCGTTACATTGGCTTCGTATAGTTCTATACATTCTTTATTATCTGTACCAACATCAATCATCATATATAGTGTTATATCAAGACTCATTGGTTTGCTCCTATTTATTTGGTTTAATACATTTCGTTGGATCTTCAATAGTATTATCTCTTATATCAATCAAGACTTCTATCGCAACCATAATGTTATTACTAATTATATTCAATACAGATAAAAGTTCTT